>ERZ1643251.577-NODE-577-length-50625-cov-6.154064_pt1 | contig 50625 bp, 59 predicted proteins | sample MGYA00579261_ERZ1643251 | MGnify/ENA primary metagenome ERZ1643251 (study PRJEB29033, sample SAMEA4952267) | chicken gut metagenome | biome: Broiler Chicken; feature: Gastrointestinal Tract; material: Caecum | place: Ireland | collected 2018 | study: Broiler...
TTTGCAATATTTGTTACGCCATATATACCAAGGGCAGCAAAAACCCCATCGGGGGCAGGATTGTGCTTTACATCGTTAATCCAGGGTACATTATTCCATCCGGGAAAATTTTCGCTGTTGTCCATGTCCGATATTGCAAGTTCTCGATAAATATACTGAGCACTCCCCACCCCCGACACAGCATCCACCGTACCGCCGTAGATGGTCTCGGGCAGGGAGAGCGTGGCGGTGGTGCCGGTGTAGGGGGCGTAATCTTCGGTGGACGGTAATTCGCTTCCATAAGACAGAAACGCATAAATCGTAGTATCGACGGTCGCCCCATCGGCAACGGACACATAAAAATACTGCGGCACATCTCCGTTTTCTATGGAGACACCCGTTGGAGGATACCAGATATTCGTTCTGGTGCCGCCTTTTTTTACGACAAGCTGCGGAATCACCCCCGATTGGCTCGAGGGGATCATGCGGTATGCCCCAGGCGGAAGGTAAAAGCCATCAAAATTTATAACTTTACTGTCGGCTCGTCCTACCGCGGTTCCGCTGACGTGTATACTCCCGTCGTCGTTCCATGTAAAAGTTACACCATTCGATGTATAGCTAGATTCCGGCGGCTTTGTGTACGGCATCAGATTCTTCCCGCTCCGCTGCACCGTCACTTCGTCCATCCCGCTGATTGGTCGGATGTTTGAATACGGGGCGTATTCGGTGAGCGCGTTTTGCGAGCACGTCAGCCGCAGTTTTATCGTGTTCTCAACGCCGGGATACAGCGTCGCAGACATCGCGATATTCGCCTCGTCCGCCGTTCTTAGCCCCCATGCCGAGTGAATCGTCCCCTCAATCGCAAACGGCGTGATGACGTACCCATGCCCGCGCAGTTCCGTCTGGCTATTTAATATGATACTAAACGAATAGGGCCCCTCCGTCTCTATATTCGGCACGCCGCTGATTGTAACCACGTCGCCGTCTATTTCGCAGGTCATGCCAAACATATAGGCGGGATCAATCGGCGTACACATGGCCATGTCCAGCAGATTCGCGCCCCCGCCGGGAGGGTATGGGTCGCCCGTCCCCTCCTGCCTCGGCCCCCAACTCGCTTTCACCCCCAGCGGATACCCCGCTACTGGATAGCACTGCACAGGATTCCCGCTCGCCTCCAGCGGCGGGCAGAGCATGTCCACAATGTGCTTGCTCGTCCATGGCTTGCCGTCCACCGCCTCGTCATCCGGCGAGATCGCCTCAATCGCCGTTCCAACCGCCGCAGCGTCCGCCGGCGCGCCCGCCTCCGTGAGCGTAGCGTCCACCTCGGGGATGGGGGCTCCCAACTCATACCCCGTTCCAGCCGCATTCACAACGGGCATTTTACCCGCATCAGCAGCAGTGGGGGAGGGCACGCCCAGCCCGTCCGCACCGGCAGGCCCCTGCGGGCCAGTTTCGCCCGTCGCGCCAGTCGGGCCTTGCTCGCCTGTGTCGCCCTTCGGCCCTTGTGGCCCGGTTTCACCCTGCGGGCCTTGCTCGCCCTGTGGGCCGCGTTCACCCTGTGGCCCCTGCGCCCCCGTATCTCCACGCGGAATTCCGTACACGATTTTGCCGTCTACCACCGTCACCGTGGCGTCGCTCCCAGCGGGCAGCGTTTCGGCCTCCGCGTCCAGCCCGGAAAGCATGTCGGCAGCCTCTTTTGCAATCTGGGCGCTGCCTGCCGCCGCCTCCGCATCCGCTGCCACCTGCGCGGCGATTTTGTCAAGCTGGGTCGCGTCTTCCGGCGTCACCGCCTCGCCTGCGTTGATGGCCGGCAGCACCCGCGCCGAAAATTCCCTGGATTTCCATACCAGTGTGCTGGCGTCTTCCACTTTGCTCGCCACCACCTGCAAAATGGCCTCGCCCTCAGTTACCTCGCCAGCCCGCACCGTCCAGGCGAGGTCATCTCCAAGCAGCACGTACCCCCTCTCGCCGCTCTGCTCGATTTCCACACGCCACGCCCAGTCCTCCATGCCCTCCGGCACAGTGAATGCCAGCACGTCCACGCCGTTCTGCCCGTCTATGGACACCGGCAGCGCCGAAACCCGTCCCGTGCGCACGCAGTGGTTGTCCAGTATCGTTATCGTTGTTGCGTTCATGTCTCACCCTCCGTTTCCACCGCGCCCTGGATGCGGATGTCGCCAAAGCCCGTCCAGCTCCCCGCGCCGGGCTGCGTTACCTGCACCCGCAAGTATTTGTACGCCTCGGCGTTGTTCAGGGCATGCTCCGTCACGCCGCCCGCCGTGGTCGGCCTGTCCGCAAACGCGCCGAGCTGCGTCCACGCGCTCCCGTCGTTGCTACCCTGGAACGTACCCGCCACAGGCATATACTGCGCCTCACTGCCACCGCCAATAGGGTTGGTCAGCCGCACTATCATGTTTTTCAGCTTATACGGCATCTGCACCTGTATCCACCGCTCCGCATCTGCCTCCGCGCACGCCCAGTAGCGCCCACTGACACTTCCACCAAATGCGTAGACGTTGTAGTATCCGCTGGAAAACTCGCTGCTGGAAGATACTACGCAGCCATCCTGGCCGACGGCAAGGACCAGATACGGCAAATGATAATACGCCGGCATATCCACCGCCTTGGTGTACTCGATACAGTACGCCAGTTGCCGTCCCCGCACGTCCGCTCCGCTGCCTACAATCACGCGCAGGCTCGGCTCGCTGTGGCAGTTGTTGATAAGGTAACTAACGGAATAATTCAAACTGCCGCCAATCGAATTGATATATGTCAGCGGGAACCACCAGTAGCCTTCCGAGCCGTCCGAGGGCGCGCCCCTGGTGAACACGTCCGCACGAATCACCGTGTGGATGGGCGCGACGCCCAGGGGGAAGTTGTTCTGCGCCCCGTTCGTCAGCGGCCCCGCGTACATGCCGGACAGCCTGTATATCGGTCTTCCGTCCACCCAGCGTCCGCCCGTGGCCACCTCCGTAGCTGCATAGTTCGTCACGCCCTCGATTCCGGACGGAGCACTCAGCGCTCCATGCACGCGCGTCGGCCCGTAAAAATCGTATTCCGGGCTGTCGCCCGTCCCCATGGGCTCGCCGCCAAAGCCGATGCTGCTGTTTTTTTCGTTCAGCGCCCAGTGTGTTTTTTTGGTGGGCATTTCGTCCATCGCCATGGCGTCGGCGTACAGGTCGCTTACCACCAGTCGGAACTGGTAGCCCGCCATGTCGTTGAACGGCAAGTTTGTTTCGCCGGACGTACCGCCACCGCCCAACGCCTCGCCGTCGTCCGTCAGCATCCAGACCGCGTTCAATGCGGCTCCCGTTGCAGTGGCCGTGTCCGTGTCAATCCACTCAGCCTCGGCCTCGCCCTCTTCGGCGATTTCCCGGTACTGCACTTTATATATCAGCACGTTTTGCTGCTCGATCGGCGGGATTGCGGCAACGCCCACCAAAAGCGGCGAAACCGCCGCCTGTGCCGTCGCCTGCGCATACGTGCCGTCAGTGGCCTCATCGCCATCCTCCGTCACACGCGTGATGGAAAATCCCGCAATCTGCGGCAAATCCCAGGCGAGCACCGTAAGCGTGCCTGTGCCGGTCGCGGTCAGTCCGCGGCTGTCCGTGGCGCTGTATGCGTAGGAAACCGTCCCGCTGCCCTCAATGGGCAAGTGCGCGGCGCTGCCGCTTGCGCCTGTGACCGTGTATGCCTTGCCCTCTATCTCCACGCGGTATGATACAACGCTCGCGCCGTATTTCCCGCTGCCGCTCATGGTGAACTGCACGCCGCTCTGGCGCTGCACATAGGCGTTTATCTGCGCCGCCTCCGCTATGCCCTCCAGCCATATACGCGTCGCCGCGCACTCCACCGTGGGCGCGGCGTCATCCGGAAGCGTCAACGTCACACTGGTCGATACAACGCCGTAGCTCTCGCCATCCACAAACGTCTTCGCCTCTATGGTGAGAACCGCAGTCTGGGCGTTGGGGAAATACTGACCCGCGCTGTCGGGCACAGTATATGTGTGGCTGGCCCCCGTGCCGATGTTCTGCGTGGCAAGAACTGTATTGCCGATTTTGTATTTCAGCGTGGTTGCGCTGCCTGTCACCGTTTTTATAAGCGTGGTCGTTATCTGTCCGCCCAACGTCACGCTTTGATTGTTCGTCGTCGGCACGTTGCCAAGCAACTCATAGTCTATGGCGATTTGCCAATAGCCGGCCTCCAGGTCTATTTGTGTCTCGTACTGCGCGCGCGGCTGGATAATGCCTAAAAATACCGGCTGCCCGGCGGCAAACGCCGCGCGGATATGGCCGACAAACAGTGAGAACGCCGCCGTGTTGCTGGACGGGTCGTATATGCGCGTAAAACTACGATACGTCCACCCGCCGGAACTGGACGGCACGGCGGCGAACGCCGCGTCCAGCACGTTTGCGCCATTGTATGTGCTCCACACGTTCCGGGTGCTGTCCAGCGCCGGTTTAAATCCGAGCTGCAATTGTTTCGTCGCGCTGGCCGCGTTCCGCGCCCGGCCATTAATGCGTATCTGCGTAATTTCCACGCCTGCGCCGCCCAAGGTCGCATTGGTATCGTACTGGAAATTTACCCTGTCAGCATCGTCTATCGCATACCATCCGCTCGCTCCGGCCGAAGAGGCCGACGGCGTAAGGATAATTGTAGGCATTTGTTCTTACCTCCTGTATCGCATGCAGCGCAGTATGCCCCCGCTGGATTTTACTGCCACGCCGCCGATGAAAAACGCGTCCGTGACCTGGATTCTCTGGGCGTGCAGTTTACTCTCCCGCGCGGCGATGGTTTCCTGCTCGCCGTTTTTAATCGCCCAACCGCCCGCCTCCATCTGCATTCTGTAAGCGTAGTCGCTGCGGTAAATTCCGATACCGTCCCCGCCGATATGTACACCGGATTCCAGGTTCTCCACGCGCTCTCCTAGGTCGGTTGTTGTGGTCTGGACAAGCGACAGGCCTTCCGCAGTTTGTGTCGCGGAAAATTGCAGTTGCTTTACGCTATCGGATTGCTGGATGATCGTCTCCACCCGCTCCGGCGTCATCGTCTGCTGTGCTAGACCGGCGATGCTCTGCTGCGCCGCGTCCACGTCGCCCACAATCATCTGAATGAGTTCGTTCGCCTCGAACGTGAGCGAATTTCCAATCGCCTGTATGCTGGTGGCGTACAGCGTGGGAATGGTCGCCGATGCAATCAGGGCCTCCGCAGCGGTGATTTGCCCGGCAGTCAGGGCCGCGGTAAAAATCTCGTCCAAAATCGCCTGTTCCCCTTTGATGGTCGAACCGTTGATTTCTCCCGCGTCGATGGTCTCATCCACAATCGGTCGGCCGTCTTCCGTTTCCCCGGCCTCAATCTCGGCATCCGTCACCGTCACCTCGGCGGTGGAAAGCGTGCCGTCCGCGCCGACGAAAATTTGGTAGTATTTTCCATCTTCGCCTTTAACGATAAGTTGCTCGATGGTAGCGCTCAAAAGATTGGCTTGCGTAACGACCAGGTTGATGATTTTCATGCTGTTGGCAATGCCCTGCTCCAAAATCAGGGCGTTGGCGAGCAGATTTTTGACCTCGGCATATGTAAATTCTCCAACCTCGATCTCGGCGTGAATGATCTCGGCCACCACCGCGGCCAGATCGTCAATCTGCGCGCTGGAGATCGTCGCCTCCTGAATGTGCGCCTCCGCGATTGTGGCAATTATCGCCGTAAGGTTCTCGATCTGCGCCCAGTCGATGTCCGCATCGACTAGGTGCGCTTTGGCAATCTCCGCTACCTCCGCCACGAGGCTGCTGATCTGCGCCCAGTCGATGTTCGCATTCTCAATATTCGCCGTGGTGATCTGCGCCAGAGCGATGCTGGCTATGCCCGCATATAGGTCGTCCGTGGTCACGCTGCCAGCGACCAAATCCTTAATGTAGGCCGTGATCGCCGTGATGCTGTTGGCCGCTAGTTGGTCTATGGCCGCCGTGTCGATGTGCGCAAGATGCACCGCCAATTCGCGCAACTGCGTCGAGCCTACCGCGCCCGGCGCAATTTTCCCGCCGGTAATGCTGCCCTGGCGGATTTCATAGCTGTATACAGTCGTTTTGAGGTCGGCGATCTGCCCCAGGGTCACGTCGTTGTATTTTTTCCCAATCGCATCCCATGTGTACCCCGTCATGCGAATTGCGGCGTCAATTCCGGCCCGTTTGGCGATTACGCGCACTGTATCGTAGAGGTGCACCGCCTGCAAGTCGGCGTATTTTTTGTATTCCTCCGTCTCGCCCAGGGCCACAAAATCTACATCGAGCCCCACCTCGGGCATGTCCACACCGTTTTCGGAAAAATCCGCCTGCGCCAGTTCCGTTAATTTCGCCTGCGCCTGCGCCACGTTGCCAATGCCCTCTTCGCCGACCTTCACGTCGTATTTTACGTTGGCCGCCATGATTACGGGATAATCGTTTATGCGCGGGCTATCCACATAGTAAGGCGCGTTCAGGCGCAGGGGATTGCCGTCCGCGTCCTGTCCCTCGGGCACAATGCGCGTTACGATGCTGTCTGCGTCCGTGGTCAGCGTCGCGCCCAACATATTTTTTCCGTGCCGGATGGTCACGCCGGTCTCGCGCTCGCTGTCCGGCAGAATCCATATGTCGAAATTATCCCGCACCAGCCGCGCTTTTGCCTGCGGCACCACGCCCTCGTCCGGGTCCAGCAGGCACTCCATAATATTTTTCCCAGTGTATTCGCCAGTCACCTGCCCGCTCACCTGGCAGTGCACAGTAAAGTTGTGCTCGTTGGAGAGGTGGGACAATAGGTATTCCACGACGGTATTTGCCGCCACGTTTTCCGGCGCGTAGTCGCTCACTACCACGTTTCCCAGCAGGTCGTAGGTGATATGCCGCGCCTCGACGCGCACCTCGTGTTCCGTCGCGTCTCGCTCCATTTTGTATATGCGGAAAAGCTGCCAGCGCGATTGCAGGGGATAAATAACGCGCTCCGGCGAGGGCACATCGCCCTCAATAGTCTCTGTTTCGTCGCGTACGTATACCAGATACTGCATGCTCATGTAGCCCGTCGCGCCGGACGAACAGACGATGACCTGCCCCCATCCGTTTTCCTGCGAAAGCACGGCCACCTCCGTACCGGGGCGGTATTTGGAAAGAATCGGCGTGGAGGTGGACGGCCCCTGGCGCAAATGCAGGTTTGCGCCGGTATTGGTCTGCACTTTATAGATTTTGCGCGTCACCGTCACCGGTTCTGCGGGGATTTCTCCCTCGTCGTCCTCTCCAGCCAGGGGCGTTTCCCGCACCGGCGCGGGCGCTTTGATGATACAGCCAATGCCGATGTTAAGCCATTTTCCGTCCTCATCCATGGGGTGGGTCATGGTCAGCTCATACATCCCACCCGCCTGTTCCTCAATTTCCACCTCATACGGGGCGAGCGCCCCCAGTCCCAGGGTCGAAAAATCCGTCGCTTTCGGCGCATAGATGGTAATCATACTTTGTCCACATCCTTGCCAGCCCGTATGCACGCCGATTTATAGTCGATATAATCCTCTACGCTCTCGCGGAACGCCGCTTCCGCCGCCTCTGACGTTTCCCCCTCGAAAGTCACCAATCCGTTGATACCGTCCAGTTTGCCGTAATACATGCCATCCTCCGCGCTGTACTCCATTCGCGCGGTATATCCCATGTGCTCCAAAATTTTCATCACAAATCCCTCCATCTTGGCGTTATGGTGATTTTCGTCACTGTCCCCGTCCAGGAAATGATGTTCGCCCCCGGTTGGAGCGTGGGGAAATCATCGTCCATAATCGTCACGTGGCCGTTCAGGTACGCGGTCTCCGTCAAGTTCAGGCAATCGCCCATCTCGCTGTCTATGATGATTCCGCCCTCCAGGCCTTCAATCTCCACAATCTGCGTGCCGATGGTCAAAACCACATCTCCAGTGCCCTCAATAACGAAACGCGGCGCGCTTTTGTAAGTGCCGGGGTTGGTCACCGTGTCGGGCGAACTGGTAATGGTCACGTCGTCGCCGCTCTCGCCAGCAGCGGGAACATGGTATAAAAACGGTGGAGCAACTACACGTAAATCAAACTCCCACATGCCACATCTAGGCAAATACCGGCTATACTCAGTCTCAACATTAAGCCTCGCACTGCGGTAAAACCTGTCCTGCATGTCAGAGATGATGAGGTCGCCAGTCCCGGTAAGCCATGAACGAATCGCTATGAAATCTGCGCCGGGGACAGTGCGCATAAGAATGTTGAACTCAATATCGTCATATGCGTCTTCGGATTGCCATAGCTTCCCGTTTCTCCCCGGCACATCTATCTCTTTGCCTTTAAGCTCAGGACGCTTCCGAACTGGAATCTCCAGCAGGGAAACGCCCATATCCGTAGATTTTTTGCCATTGAAGCTAAACCAAAGGTTGTTTGTTCGTGCCATGCGCACCTCCATCTGATATGCGTTTTAAGCGCTTTAATGCACGTGTGCGGCGTTGCAACGGAAGCTACCTATATCCATAGCCACGTGCAATATTGCCGCGTCTGCTGTCGATAGCAACGCTGTTGGCATCTGCGGTTGCTGTTGCAAGCCTGCGTGAATCAATATCTACGCCGAGCCGGATACTGCGAACTGCATCCATCATTGCGCTCCGCATCATGGCATAGTCAATGGTTTCTGCGCGCCGACTGCCAGAATATCCGTCGATACCGGCAAACCGAGCGGGGTTGCGCACAGCACTAGCCTCAGTGAGCACCGCAGCCACACTTCGAGCCGCATCCTCAACGGTGCTTATCTCGCGCATCATACCAATGGCAAGGCCCTCTCCTGCGTACTCGCCACTCTCCATCATCACGCGCGACGGGGAGCTTATCTCCAGCCTATTGTTAGCCGCGCGTATCGCCGCGCTTGCGACCTGCGTTGCCGCGCGAATAACTGCAGACTGTCCAGAGCGGATACCGCTTGCCAACCCAGCCGAAAAGTTGTAGCCGCTGGATTTGAGGGAATCTTCAAACTTCGCAACGCTGGATTTGATGGCCGCAGAGACAACGGAAGCTGCATCGGCAAATGAAAACAGCTGCATTCCCTCACCAATGCCAGCAGACAAATCGAAACCAATTGGGTACATCATTAGGCTCGGGCTATGCACCTGCATTGCATTCCGAATTGCCGTATCCACATCAGTTGCCAAGGTGCTTGCATCAGCATCCCATCCATACTCATTAAGCCCGCTAGCGATGCCTTCAGCGACACGAGTTCCAACCTCGCCAAATTGCCCTGTATCTATTACGTCAAGTACATTGAGGAGGGGCGCAAGCATTTTCTGCCCATCTTCAGCAGAAAGCGTTCCATTTTCCATATTCGCAATAATGCTCGCTATCGCAGTAGCTACGCCTTCAAGTCGTTCCTCGCTATTGGCAAGAGATTCCAATTCAATTCTCGCATTTTCAAAATTCGCGCTATCCAATCCCAAGAAATCCGTTTGCGAAAGGCCCTGATCATTTACAAAAATACCCTGTTCGGCAAGTTCTCGCAGCTCTTCAAGGCTTGCTTTCGCATCATTTGCCTCATCAATAAAAGAGCTTGCATTGAGAACAAGGTTCCATCCCTCCGGCAGAATAACATTGTCACTGAACGCTTGCGACATTGCTGTATCAAGCGCAGCTTTGCTGCCAATTTCAGGCACAATGGTTATATGATAGTTGCCATCTTCATCAACACCCATCACAAGATCATTGGCCGAAAGCGAATTCATCGCCTCTGCTGTAACTGGAATCTCGATGCCGTCTTTATCATAGAGCCGCAGCTTTCCAGCTTCCAACGCCTGCTGAAGCTCGCTCTCCCAATTGTCGCCGAGCTTCAAACCGATGCGCGCAGGCGGCCCATCCAACTCTATACCGGCGTTCTGCGTTTCCCACGCATTGATGGCAGCTTCATCCAGAGAGTTGATCTTGATGTTTACGGTTCCCTCCGTCTCAAACGGGTTCTTGCCCTCCATGAACGCTTCCCAGTCAGCAGCGGCCTGCGTCATGTCAAGGCCGATGAGGATGTCTGTTACCTCGGAGGGCAGCGCTTCTCCAAACATCTGGTTGAGGCCATCGAGCCCTTCAACTTCTGCGGATGTATCGCGTATCTGTTGTATGATGCTCAATAGGTTGGCTGCGTCAATGCCGGTCTGCTCAAATATTTCTGCATTAGATAACCCAGACGATTGAAGCTGCTGGATGAGCGTCAGCATGCTTGCAATAGTTCCCTCATCGAGACCAGCCGTGAGACTTTCAAGCGCTGTAAAGTCGATGTTGTCAACATCACTTATAGCCGCTGCAATTTCCTGTATTTGCGCATACTGTTCGGAAAAACTTTCCTTGTTAGCCTCCATCGCAGCAGTGCCAGCATCCTGCACCGCCTGCTGATATGCGCATTCGCCCTCTAAGCGCTGCTGGTTGTATTGTTCATTAAGCGCTGCAAGTGCCGCTTCTCTGGTAGCAGCGTCCTGTATGGATTGTATTTGCGCATATTGAGCGTTGTAACTCGCATTCAACGCATCATTGTACGCCTGTTGCCCCTGCGCCAATGCGTTCAGAGCGTCTCCATAAACAGTCGCATCTATCTCGCCAGAAGCGTTCATGCGGGCGACCTCGGCCTGCATGTTGGTAATGATCTGGTCGAAGCCAGACGTATCGGCGCTAGTATAATCCAGCTCAAGTTCTGCCCGGAGTTTGATTACCTCTTCAAGCCTCGCCTGCTCTTCTTCGGTGAGCAGCCCATTTTGACGTTTGTTGAGCAGCGCTTCGATTTCAGCGTCCCACGCTTCAAGCTGCGCAAGGTCATTCTCCATCTGCGCTTTGGTGGATTCATCCATCACGCCAAGCCCTTCAAGCAGACTGCCGCGCGCCTCAATTTGTTCGCGGATAGAATCCGATGCGCCTACAAACGAGCTTACAAACTGGTCTACCTGCGCTTCCGTCTCGGCCTCCCCATCTGTCCATACAGTGATAAGGTCATTCAGCCAACTTTCGACGTAATCTTCTGCTGTGCTGAAAGCATTCGCGCTAAGGCCAAAGCGCGCCAACGGGTCTGTTGTGCCAGTATCATAAATCGTCGTAGCGTCTGTCTCCGCCCATTCCTGCGCTTGGTCGTTCATCGCGGCAATGGCCTCACGCGCAGCAGCCGCGCCAGTAGCCATGTCGATGAATTTGTAGGCCGCAAAGCCAGCAGCCGCAGCAAGCGCAGCAATACCAGCAGGGCCAAGAAGGGACGAAATATTGCTCCCCAGCGCTTTTAGTGCGCCTCCGAGCGACCCAGCACCAGATATTCCTTTGGTCAAGCCGCCTATGCCTTCAGCGACTGACGAAAAAGTTTTATTCGCTGTGCCGAGCAGTTTCAACGTCGGCCCAACAGCCGCTGCAAGCGCGCCCCACTGTACCACGTTTTTAACAGTTGCTTCATCAAGGGAAGCAAACCAGTCTGCGGCCTCGCCTACTTTTTCCGCAACTTCTTCAAGCACCGGCATGAGCGTATTGCCCAGCGAACGCGCTGCAGTGTCAACGCGATTCTTGACCATTGTCAAACGCGAGGCCATGGTCTGGTTGCGCTTTTCAGCTTCGTTCGTCAGTGCAACGTTTTCCTCATAAGCACGATTCGCGTTTTCAATACTGCTAGCAAAAAGGTCTTCCGCGTTGCTTGCGCGTTTCAGTGTATCGGTAATGACGACCTCGGTAATGCCCATTTGGTCCAGCAGTTGAGTAGCACTCTGCGTGCCGCTGCCAAGGCCGGAGATGAATGCCGCCAAAGCTCCAGCCGCATCTTCATTGAACGCGGCGACAAATTCCGCGGATGTCATTCCGGCAACATCGGCAAACTGTTGCAGAGATTCGTTGCCAGTCTCAACGGCAAGCTGCATATCCGTCAGCACGCGGGAGATTGCAGAGCCGCCGGCCTCGGCCTGCAAGCCCAAAGACGAAAGCGCAGCAGAGATGCCGAGGATGTCCGATACAGACATACCCACCTGAGAGCCAGCGCCAGCCAAGCGCATGGCCATATTTGCGATTTCGGATTCCGTCGTGGCCGACGTATTGCCAAGTTCAACGATAGCACTACCAAGCCGTTCAAAATTCTCGCCAGTCTGCTCCATTCCAGTGATGTTTGCGATACGGGCAAGAATGGTCGCGCCTTCCTCTCCGAGATTCGTTGCAGAGTTCAGTTTTGCAATCGTTTCAGTGAACTGGCCGATAGTATCAAGCTGGATGCCCAACTGTCCTGCGGATTGCGCGATGTTGGATAGTTCCTCAGCAGTGACAGGGATATTGTGCGACATCTCGACAAGCTGCGATTCAAGCTGTGCAAGGTCTTCCTCCGAGCCGTCAACCGTCTTTTCAACACCGGCAAACGCATCCTCGAACGATATGGCTTCTTTTGCTGCATAGCCGAAAGCGCCAACAATAGGCATAGTGACCCCAAGCGTAAGCAGGTTGCCAAACTCACGCTGCCACTCTGTCGCTTCTTTCACATGTTGCGCATATTTCTGCATCGCATCACCGGCAGCGCTCAGGCGTGCGGCATTGGAATTTAGCAACGTGTTGGCATTGCCAAGCTGGGTGCGGAAGCCCGATAATTCCTGCTCGGCATTATCGAGATTTCCAGCGATCTCATCAACAGATTTCCCCAACTTCTTGAGGTTATTTTCGCCATCCCCGACCTGTTTGCTCAGGTTCTTAACTTCTTCACTGCTCTTTTTGAGCGCGTTTTGCGCTTCAAGCAGTTCAAGGCCAAGCTCATTTGCCGCATCACTGTTTTCACCCGTGGCTTTCTTTTGGGCTTTATAAGCAGCATTCAACCTATCGACTTCCTGCTGCAACGTAGCCTGTGCCTGTTTTGCAGCATTCAGCTTATTAACAAGTGCATCCTGCCCTTGCTGCGCTTCCCGTAACGCCGACTGCGCCTTTTTAAGCGCAGCACTGTAACGCTCAACAGTCTTTTCCGATGCTTTGATCGCTGCATCAAGCACCTTCGTCTGGTTTTCTGCACTCTTTAAGCCCTTGGAAAAATCCTTGTCGTCGATTTCAAGCGTTGCGAACAACTCGCCAACTTTGAGCGGCATGTCTCCCCCTCCTTCGAGCGTTCCCCGAAATGGGGAGCTATTTTTTCAAGCCATCCAGCATCGCCCAAAAACTGGACGCATTGGCGGACGGTTTTCCAGTTTTGCGCTCATGCGCCTCATTCACGCGCTTTTGTACACTCTTGTAATGCGTAGCCACCGCACCCCATGGGTCAAGCCCATCCATTAGCATGTTGAACTCATGCCACCCAAGCGTGTAAATGGCGTCTGCAAGGTCAATGTTGTAGTCCCGGCGAAAATCAGCAACGATATACGGCCAAAGGTCAAGGATGCTTACTTTTTTTTAGTGTCACTTGCCCCAAAGTCATCCTCAGTGACTTCCTTGGGCGTATCATCTATGCCATTGATCGCGCGGATAGCGTAGTCTATCATCGCGGAAAGGACTTTCGCAGAAAACGCAGGGTGCATGCTCAATTCATCCAGCGTTTTTTCGCCGAAGATTCCATAGGCGATTCGTACCATCGTACGCCAAGGGACGTTTTCGTCACCAGTGTGTCGCACCATGGCCAGCATCAGGGCAGCAGGAGGATTGAGCGAAAAGTAATACTCTTTGCCAAATATCTTGATACAGCCTTTGTTGGCATCCTTGCCTGGTTTGTCGTTCGCAAGCTCTGGAAACATCTTGTCAAAGTCTTTGTATGCACTCATGGTGTAGCCCTCCTAATCCGAAAAATGCCCCGCCCGGAAGGCCGGGCAGGGCTGTACATTGGTCGTTAAGTGCCTGCGGTGACGGTAACGGCAATGGTCGCTTCCTTGGAATTGTTCATCGAACGCACGACGACATTGACAGGTTTCTCCGCCTCTGTGGCCGAAACGCCCACAAGATCAAACGTCAGGCCATCAATATTGGCGACCTGTACCTTCGTAGTGTCAGCACTGGCAACGGAAAATTTCTGGTTGCTCGCGGTCGCAGGCGTGAATGTGACAGTAACAGTTGTAGGCGTGCCAATGGTCACGCTCGCAGTGGACGCGGGGCTGGTGGAAATGGAAGTCACCTGCACATAGGGCTGCTCTTCCGGCTCGCCGACGATCTCAGTATCCCATGTGCGCGTCTCGCTGGTATCATCCGCGCCGCGTTCGCTGGAAGTCACAACGACGTCAATGATCTGGGCACGGCCATACGGGTCTGCAATTCGCAGCGTAGCATCACCATCGCAGCCACCCTGCGTGGCATAGTAGTCAAGCTCCGCCTGACCGGGGTCCTGCGCGCCGGTAACACTGTCAATGACCGGCCTGCCCTCAATCGACAAGCTGCCATTGCGCTTGGTGACATACGGCTCGCTCCACAGGTTTTCGGCTGCGGAGCCATCCTCAGTATCGCCGTCCGTGGACAACGTGATAGAAGTGAGGCCCTTGATACGAATCCACGTCGGGTTGGCCTTGGTAGAAGCGCGCGACATGATGTCGATAGCCCAGTCTCGAACAGTCATCGGGCATCCGTTTTTTCTCGCCATTCTAATCATCCTTTCTTGTCACTGGTTGGATTGTAGTCAGCAATACCACGCGCGGAAATTCATGGAGTAGAGCAGTCTGCGCAAATCGTCCTCGCCTATTGCCGCAATGCCGCTCTCAGTGACGATGCGGCTGAAATACGGCGAATCAACGGTCATGATGCCGCTGAAATCCTCCAAAAGCTCCATGATCTGCATGGCGTCAGAAAGCGCCGTGTCAGCCCCCTTCGCGCTGCGAACGATGACCTGAAAGCGCGAGCCTTCATCGTCGCGTCTCGCTCGCAGGCCGGTGGCATACACAGTCGCGGTTCGGTCTGGTTCGGGCGGCATGGCTCCGCTCGTGGCCTGCGGGAAACCATTCGCCCGCAGATATGCCGCAACATACTCCGTAAGCTCCATTGCCACCCTCCTACATCTTCATCTCTTTTTGCAGATAGTTCACGATCTTCGCGCGCACAGCCCCATCATTGATGGGGTCCTCCAAATATTTGTTTTTGCGGCCCCGCTGGAAGTTTGCCTGTTGCTCATGCCATCGAATGGCATAAGGTGTATCATAAGATACCGCAGCAATGTTCCCTTCCGAAGATACTGCTCCGCTCCGGGAAAGCGCGCCAGTGTCGATAGGCACCTGTTTGCGGCTTTCATCCAGCACATAGTGCGCGGCGGCGCGCACTGCGCGTTCCGCTTTTTGTGATACCTCATTGAGCACCTTGTTCCCGTCCCATGTCATGCGCAAGCTCACTGCACGTCCACCTCCACATGGTTTTCCTTGCCGGAGATGTCGTAGCTAGGCAGGCAGTTGAGTACGGTGTATTCCATACCGTCGAATACAAGTACGTCATTTGCCTGCACCCGCACACCGGCAGAAAAAAAGATGGTGCCAGTGGCGACCACCTCTTGCACGGAAGAATTTCCGCCGTGCGTCCTCCTGCGGGCGAAATTTACACGACATTTGAGTGTTTCGGGCGAAGAATACTCATCGGCATTTATGCCGCGTCCCAACCAGCGCTTGAGTTGGATAGTCTGCCGCAAAGCAAAATCTGGGGTCATCATAGCTGTTCACCCCAATCACATCCGTACTGCGGAACGCCCCTGTAAAGCAATCCGGCATAGAGCAGGATCGCCCACGCGGTACGGCTGATGCCGGTGCGAAAAAGCATACTGCCATTCACAGCATCGTCCAACATCGCGGAAAACCCATTCACGGTGAAGCTGCGTAATCCTTCCGGCACTCCATCCATCTGCGAAGCTGCTGCGCTGTGCTCATGCCTGTACTGCGCATAAACCGCTTGGCAAAACGCTTCTATCTGCTCATCGCATCTCGGGGCGTTCGGCGTGATGTACGCAAGCATTCTTTCCTCACAATCTGTCAAGGCGAGTTTGGTCTCCGCTTCAAGGTCGTTCTGGTTTTCAAGGCAAATGCCCTCTAAGTATTCCTCAAGCCCGGCCAAGCTGACGTACTTCACGCCTTTTCACCCCCTTCCGTTAAGCCGCGGTCGCCTTATAAACGACAGTAATGGTCACGGTCTTGTCGTTCACGCGCTGTACGGTTACGGACGTAGCATCAGATGTCTTCGGCAGGCCGGAGATGTCAGAGGCCTTGATGTCATCAAAGATATAGCCATCAGACGCGGTGTACGTGACTACTGCCGTGTACACGGTCGAAGCCGCAAAGGTATCCGCCGTCGGCTGCCATTCGATGGTGCCGGTATAACCAGTGCCGCCAGTCACGGTAGAATCGGGCGTAGCACTCTTCACAGGCTTGGTGATGGAATAAGTCAGTTCGCTCACAAGCTCATCGTTCGTAGTCTGGAGTACCGCAAACGGGAAGTAGTTGGTGCCGGAGACCGGGTTGACAGGTTTCGGCAACGCCCAGCCAAGACGCATGACAGCGCGCAGCGCAACGCAGTCATTTTCCATGAGCGACAGCACGACCTTGCCGTCATCATCGGTGATAGTGCCCTGGTCAAAAATCTTGAATGTCATATCCTGCCGAATCGCATAGCGCGCATAGTCGAAGTTGCCAGCAAGCAAGAGCGCCTGCGAAGCATCCCACGCGCCGTTGCGCGGGAAGCGGATAGCGCTACCCTCAAGCTCATAGGGCGTTGCGGAAGTGTTGCCGTTGGAGTAGGCCGGGCGGTAAATGGGCTGGCCATTGTTGTCAACAGCGCCACGCAGAAGCGCGCGAAGCTGAAGCGCGCCAACATAGCCCGTGACAGCAATGCCCTTATCCTCTACCTGCGCGATAAGACCCTCCGTGCCCGCGATCTCCTGATACAGCGAAGTGCCGGTAGCGCCGTTCTTGTGAATTGCCACATTACCAGCGGCAATCGCAGCCGGGACGATGCCATCCGGCCAAGAAGTCGGCTTGTTGGTGCCGAAGAAGGTCGCAGCATCAATAGCGCGGCCAAACGCCTCCGTCAGGCGCGGGCGAACCTCCGCCCAAATATCATAGTCCGCATCGGAAAGCACGGCCTCAGGGATGGGAACGATGACGGCAAGTTCTTCCGCAGTGACGAACACATTGTCCCACGTCAGATTGGTCGTGGGCTTTTTCGCCGTATCACCGCTCAGGAACGACGCATTGGCAAGGCCAGTCAGGACAGGGACTTTCTGCTGCTTACTGGTCATGCGCGGAAGCGGACGGGCAAGCGACAAAAAGATGGATTCAGTCGGAAGGTTCTGAATGATCTCATTAACGGTCTGAACCGGGATAAGACCTTCCGCATTCGTGCGGTTGATCATATTGAGTGCCATAAAATTTCCCCCTTCGTTATCAATATCCGGCTGCCTGCCGGATGGCCTGATTGATTTGAGCGTTCACAGACGGACTGCCGGTAGGCTCTCGCGTCGGGTCTGCCCCGGCACGCGGCGGCGTTTCAATACCGAACAGGTATGGGTCGCTCTTTTTCAACGCTTCAATCTGCTCGTCTACGCCGATGTACTTGCCATCGTGTTCCGCGATCTTGCTGGTGTCCAGCATGCGGTAAACGATGTCGGCATTCCGCGCACCGCTGCCACGAACCAGGTCGCGCACGGCATATTCCATGCGCTGTGCCTGCATTTGCGCCTCGTTCTGTGCGATGGTCTGCTGCATCGCAGCAAGCTGCCCTCGCAGGGTCTCACTCAACTCCGCCTTTTGTGTAAGCTCGGTCAGTTTGGTGTTCAATTCGTCGATCTGCTGTTTCTGGGCGCGAACATTCTGCCGCTCAAGGTCGTACTTATCCTTCGGGATGTAGCTTCCGTTTGCCACGTTCGCAAGACGGATGCTTTCATTGCCGTTCAGTTTTTCCGAAACCTGCGCAAAAAGGTCGTCCCCCAAAGCGTCCTTAAGAAAGCCCATATCCATGTATTTAACTCCCTTCTCGTATCATCGCCCGCGTTTTTTATGCTGGTTCGCGCGCTCCAGCCCTTGCGACCCACGCGCCAGCCCCGTGTGGATAGGCATAAAAAAAGAGCGTCCGCGTTTATTCGCTTTCGCTCATTTTTCCATTCGTCGGTACAGTGTCAATTTTAAGCCCTTAAAAGGTGCATTCAAGGCTCTTTAGGTGGCTGTTCATTCTCCACATCGTCATGCGCGCAAGGCTCATCCAGCGCCCTTTTCAGCGCGATAAACGCATCGCGCATGAATGGATTCTTTGCGAACGTCACAAAGTGCTGCCGGAAATATTTGTCGGAACACCGCGCCCGAGCGTCGATATTCAACACTTCCTCGCCAAAGCGGGATAGCGCCTTCGCTGTCGTATCGTCAATCAGTACCATATACCCTCCTAGCTGACATTGTACGGTTTCAGTTTTTTGGCCTGCTCACTCAAAACTACCCTGCCGCCCTCGCGGTCGTATTTCCTCGGTAGGGTCGTTCCTCCCGTAAGCTCCCGTAACTTGCCCTGCCACTTGACCACATAGGCGCGCGCCATGCGTTCGTCCTCGGGCGTGATCGCAGCCGCCTGTCTGCGCTTCCACTTGCGCACTGTGCGCTCCATGTACCTCTGCGTCTGGCGCTTGTTGTATCCTGCGGCATCGGCCTCCGCGCTTATCCCGGCTCGCTCTTTGGAGCCGGTGCGGTCGGTAAGGCCGGGCACATACACCGTGACAGAATGCAGGCAGTTTGGATGGAACAACCCTGCTGCCCGCGCTTGGTCAAGCGTGCCTTGGCAGTCAGGGTGCGACAGCCCTTCCGGGGATATAGCAAGCACCTTGCGTTCCCACTGCGCGCAGAGCGGGCATTCATCAGCGTGGTCGGATACGATGACTAGATACTCGCCGTGTTGCTGGGCGTCCATAACGTATCCCTGCACAGCGGTATTCATCATCCCTGTACGCACGGCCATCTCCGAGTATTCAGCCATGCCCCACTTGCGCCCGGCGCGGTCGGTAAAACCGCTTATCCCTCTGTCCGCGAAGTCATTCAGCGCCTGTTGAAGGGCTTGCTTCGTGGTGATGGTACCAGTGGCCTGCACAGCCACGACTTGGCCAATGATGGAGCGGTACTGGTCGTCCGTCTGCCGCAGGATAGCGCTTTGCAAAGCATCAAACTTATCATTCAGCTCGTTTTCTATGCTGGCAATGCCCAACAGGCGGGAACCGGGAATAGAGCGGATATCCAGCCCCAATTCCCGGGCAAGTTCTTCTTCCGCGCCATCCCACGCCTGTTCAAGCATCGAAGTGCGCATGGCCTTGCTCTCGATTCCAAGCCTTTCAACTTCACGCTGCAATTCTGTGCGTATTTGCTGTACCTCTTCGAGTTTACGGCTTGCCCATCCCGGTTCTTCAATGCCCCTTGCAAGCCTGTGCGCGACGATTGCAAGCATTCTCTCTTCCGCTTCCGCATATAATAGCAACATTTGCGTCGCGAGCACTTGCATGCGGTTGGGCGTCATGCCTGCTCACCGTCCTGCGCCATTTCCTCTGCCTGCTGCGGGTTTTTCTGCAGCCATTCCTGCGCATCCTCTTCGGATTCGAGGTCGCCCAACATCGCATCGGCATTCAACGGGTCAGGGAGTTCTTCTCCAAACTCAGCACGCACGCGGTCAACTTCTTCCTGCCTCTGGGCCGCATCCCAATCAGGATGCAGCATGGCAACGCGCGTTTCGAGCGAAGCGGAACGGGCGCGATACAACGCCTCTACTGCAGATGAAACCGCCTGCATATCGGTACCGATAGCGTCACCAAACTCCACTTTTACCATATCTTCCTTGTGCATACCTGCTGCGGGGAACAATTCGGCATCCAAACGCACAGCAGCCGTCAACAGGGATTCAATGGCGTCCATCCAGTAAGTCAGCTTCCTTCCGCGCGTGATAAGCGAACGACGTTCGCGGATAGTAAGCGCCGTGCCACTCTGCGCCGTGCCGTTGATGTCAAGGCCAAAACTCTGCGGGCTGTAACCCGCATGCGTGACGATGCTCTCTATCAGGTTCCGGCAAGTGTCCGCGTGCTGCGATGCTCTTATCTCATACTGTTGCAGTGTTATTTCCGGGTGCCGCTCCGGGTCGATGTCCATGGCAACATACGTTTCGACATCCGCGTCAAATTCCCACGAGCCGCATGCACTGAGGCCATCCAGCATTTGGCTGGGCTTGCGACGAAGATATTCAGCCGGAACAATGGTGCGGGCCTTTGCCAAGCGCACGTCGCGTATCCAACTGGAATACGTCTCATCAAGCGCATCACACATACCGCGAAGGCCATCAAGGTCGCTGCGCCCTCGCATGGATTCTCGAAACCTTCTGTTCGGGCGGAGGTTCGCAATGTGTACTGCGAGCATATCCTCCACCGCCAGCGTCGCGGTCGTGGCAATGCCCATTCGCTCCATCTCTTCGTCACCCACTTGGGTGCCGAGGTTTTCGCAAGTGCCGATGTAGACGCGCGCCGTTATTTCCCCTGGTTCATAGAGCTCATAGATGCGCACCCACTTATCATGTTCGTAGTCGATCATCAACGGCGTAAAGAAATGGATGCACGCCAGCTTTCCAGCCCTGTACTCAGGCAAAGCACAGTCGGGCTGCACAATGTCTATGATGGGCGTTTCTGCCTCCCCCTGCCTCCAGCGGAGCTTGTAATACACATCGCCCATTGCCGATGCTGTTTCTGCGCCCTCATTGAGTTTGGAGGCAAAGCGGTTTTTGTCAAGTATCTCATTTAGGCGGCTCTGCTGCGAATCTTCGGCTGCATCTTCCGAGCCATGGAACACCGTGCAACGGGGCGGCTGCGGGAACAACAGATCGGCGCTTGTGGATGCAATATCTGCTGCGATGGGAACATGGATGTTCGTGCCATCTTTCGCACGGTTCCAGAACGTTCGCAGTTTTGCCGTTCGTTTCAGTTCTCTAGTGTCACCTGTATACATCGCGGCCATGGGCGCGTAGTACTCATGCGTGTACCATTTGAGCGCATCCCACGCAGATTTCGCCGTAGGAAACTGCGAATTGTCCACGGCTCCCACCTCCCTACTTGATGAAGTAACGTCTAAAGTTATACATCGAATATTCCGCACTGTCCAAGCAGTCTACGGGATAACTTCCATCATCGACGCGCACCCATTCGCCCTTTGCGTAGTCATCCGGCTGCCAAGTAGCCATCTGGTATGCCTCATGCCACTTCTTCATGTGCGCTGCAATCTTATAGCGGCCCTGCATGAGCAACATAGAGGATAGTTCTATGCGGGAGAGTATGCCATCGCTCTTGTCGAATCCTCGAACGACAAAGCGATCAAGGCCACGCGAAATGAGTTCCTGATTCAGCGCAGCGCGAAACAGTTTATTTGCACTATCCACATAGACCGTGCCGATTGCAGGATAAATTTTCGTCCATGGGACAAGCCATTCGGCAACCATCTTCGCATAAGCGGCTTCGGTCATCTTGTCGGAGATCCCCTGCTTGTGATACAGGCCGTCAATGTGGACAAGGTATTCAAAACCGCGGGTAACGCCTGTGAGCGTCGCTGCGGTGGCGTCCGTGCCGCCTACGTCAACGCCAACAGACAGCTCAAAGAATTTCTGCTGGCGAATCCATTCGCGGCTGACGGCTACATCATCGTACTTGTACGACGTGTAAACCCTTCCGCTCGCGCTCGTGCGCAAGCCGAGGATGTCCCGCTGATACCATACGCTTGCAGGGTCGAACTTCGCAAGCTCTTCATGCAGGGTGGCGTCAGGGATGGAAAGGTTGTCGCCAATCGTAAAGTGGCCGTAGTTGTAACGGGGATTCTTCCCCGCCCTGCGCAACTTGTCCTGATAGTCAAGGAACTCCGAATAAAACCAATGTGCGGGCGCTTTCGGGTTGAGGTCGAAGAAGAGTTGCCGCTTCGTCGAGGCAAGCGTGCGGTCCATCACTTCAAAGACAAACTCCCGGTTGCACTCATTGACCTCTGTGATATAGGCGGTTCCATACGAATGACCTTTGATAAGGCGTGCGCTTCCTGCGTCATTGCCACCGGCAATGATAACGACCTTCTCACCTACGGACGTCCTGATAAACAGCGCGTCACGGCCCATATACTGCCCATTGTGGCATCTTCCAGCAAAAATCCATTGGAGGCCGAAGCCGTCTGAATCAATGATGTTCAACTTCGCGGATGACTGCGACACGCCAGCAGCCAAATGCAAGCGGTCAGGATGCGTTTCCAAACATGCTGCCCACGCAACGAGGTTGATGACGTTCTTTCCGGCTCTCTTGCCCCCCTCTGCCACATTGAGCCAACTATCCAGCGAGCGGATGATATAAGCGCTTTGCGGCTCGCTGAAGGGTGAATAGGGGATAGGGGACATCAACCATCACCGCCATTCGATGTATCGTTGGAGACGGGAAGCTCGCGCGAAGGAAGCGGCGCATTGATGAGCGAGGCAAGCGAAATGATCTGCTCGTTCGCGCGCTGCGCCATTTCCTCGTCCGCATCCAGCACAGGGTTGTCCGACTGTCCAAGGATGTTTTTACCGAGGAAGATAGCCATCGCAGCGGACTTTTCAGCCAAGCGAAACTGCAATCTGCGCAGCGAAATCTTGCCGCCGGACTTCTTTTCGGCGTAAACTTGGGAATATTCTTTCTTGTACGTTCTTTTGCACCATCGCGTCAACGTTTTATGGTCAACTTCGAGGAAGTCACATATCTCCTGCTGGGTACATTGCATCGCACATAGCTTTTCAAACTCCAGCTTCTTGATTTCTTTTCTGGGCCTTCCAGCCTTTCCATCTGCCGTAAAGCATACCTCCCTTCACTAAGATATATACTATACTTTAATATATAATAGTTAGTAACTTAAATAAAGAACGGGTCTTTCGTTCCTTGTGCTAGGGTGCGGAGATAGCTATTCGGGGCGGTAAGGCGGCAAGGAACATCACAGGTGTTTTTATCTGTGCCAGTAGCAGCGTACTTTTGCAGGATGGCATCATCCATCACGTCCCCGACGATCTGGTACGGCTTGTGACAGCAGTACATGATTTTTCCCCGTTCGTTGACCGCGATCTGCGCCCAGTGCGCCAAACACTCATCGCAACGGTTATCAAGCATTTGCCACTTGAAATTCATTACGACGCGACTGTCTTGTTGCTGTAACGCCTGTATGAGTTTAATGCACTTTTGCGCATCTTCCTTGGCGTCGCTTGTGGCGTAGTAGCTACCGCCTGTACTCTCGACGGGGCGTAGGGCCATATAATCAAACGGCAAGTCTTTGTTGGCCTCGTAGAACGGCAGGATGTCTGTGAGGCTCATAATAACCTTCTGAACACCCAACGTCGTAAACGGGGCATGGACCTTCCGCCAGCGGTCGTACTGGATTATGTTCTCTCTTACGGCTTGATATGCCCTTACGCCGCGACAGGCTTCGTAGCTGTCCTCATCCCAACCGTCTAGGCTCACTTTGAGATAATCCGGCGCACAATACTTTAGCACGTTGAAGTTTGTATTTACACCATAATGCAGGCGGTTTTCTTCGAGCCATGCGGTGATGGTTGAAAAGTCGGGGGCAAGCATCGGCTCTCCACCGCCGGTCAGGATAAATCCCATCACGCCAAGTTCTATTAGGCGAGTAGCATAGCGAACAAAATCGCTACCAGTCATGGCGTATGCACCTTCATCAAGTTCCCAACGGCGATACACACAGTACGGGCATTTGTTGTTGCAATAGTTCGTCAAGAAAATGTCTGCGGTAATGGGTCGGTGGTCGCCAGATACCCTCCGGGGGTGGAACATGAGTTTGCTGCCGTTGATGTTGCTTTTTATCATGCGTTCTGCACCCCCTTTCTGTATTTTTCATTGAGTATCTTCGGGACGCAACACGTCCAGTTAATTTTGTGGTGAATCCGCTTGTGCGCGCTATTCAGCATTTCTACGCGAACTGCGCTAGGCATGGACATCACAGTGTAAAAGGATTTTAGGAACGTACCGCCGTCAGCATACGCTTCCGACATACCCCCCTTTGTACCCTGTGTGGCCTTTTGAATTATCGCACAGTCGGTGATGCTCATAATCAACTCGCCACGGCTTCCAAGCGTCGTATACATGGTCACATCTTCGTTCATCGTGCCAACAAACTGGAACGGGCGGTCGGCCCGGCAAAAGAAGCTGTTCATCGCCTTGCGAATGACTTTCTCCTTGAAGCGTCCCCCATCAACGCCGCCGATGAAGTCACCAGCTTGGCAAAACGCTATCGTAAGAGCGTTTGAATCTTCCAGGAAGCGAATCATATCTTCAAACAGCCTGTCCAACTGAACTACCTTCTTGGCTTTCAGCTTCCCGTCCTCAATATATCGGTGGTCAAGGCCAGTATAATCATCATCCAGCATAAGAAAGTATTTAAGGCCAAGTTCCTGAGCAATATAAAACGATTGGTTGCGCGCATAGATAATGGCGCGGTGTTCGTGGAAATTATCGGCGGTGTCCGTCCAGTCATCGACGGCCTGTTTGTCAAAAATCACGACGTGTTCCCGGCCATATTTTTTTATATACGCATCGGCTTGGTCATCTTCATTGTCTATGACCATGTACCACTTGCCAGTATAGTTTCCCGCTTGAAGGACCCTCTTCAGGGTAACAACCTTATCAGCACGCCCATGCGTGAGGATGAACACGGCAAAATCATCACTCATCATCGGCATCCCCTTTGGCCTCATCAAGCATCGCTTGGATGTCCTCCGCAAGCCGCGCATAGCCATTGGCAATGGCATTATCCACGTCGATGATAACAAGCGCAGAGCGCTCCATGAGCCGCTGCATCTCGGGCGTTGCTTGGGCATAATACTCAGCCACGTTGCGATAATTAAACACATTGTGGCGGCGGGCTGCCTGTATCAGGAATTGCCGTTCCTCGTCGGTGATACCCTCAGCAGCCTCGACCTCGGCTATGAGCTTATCAGCCTTTTCCGTGTCCAGAAGGTCAGCTAGATTCGGCTTGTCTCCCGTGACTTCATACTGCGGGATGTTGACCCTCATCGTGTATTTATCATCTTCGTCTTCGGAGAGGTCAAACCCGAACAGTTCCATGTCAATATCGAATATGCCGGACAGCTCTTCTGCGAGAAGGTCATCGTCCCAGTCCGCAAGCTCGGCGGTCTTGTTGTCCGCGAGCCGGAACGCCTTTATCTGCTGCTCGGTCAGGTCATCAGCCAGCACGCACGGAACTTCACGGATGCCGAGCTTCTTCGCGGCCTTTATCCTCGTGTGTCCGGCGATGACCTCATCATGCCCGTCAACGATGACCGGCACCTTGAAGCCAAATTCTTTGATGGATTCAGCCACAGCATCTACGGCTTTATCGTTCTTGCGTGGATTATTTGCGTAGGGGATAAGCTCGTCAATTTTCCGATATTCGATTGAAATACGGTCGCCCATTTCCTATGCCCTCCATCACAAGGAAAAAGACAGGCAGACTACAAGCCGCCTATCTGGTTTCTAGTTTTCAACTGATTATATTTTACCACAGAATTTTCAACTTGGGAAGGGGGCAAATCCGGGGATACGGGGGGTGCAAAATCGAAAAGTTTAGTATATTAAAAATGCCGCATGGAGCAATCCATGCGGCGTGGAAAACTGTCAATTCCTGGGGCAATGGTCAGTTCAATATCCACGTAATTTGCGCCCGATTGAGATAGGCGTCAACGGGGATTGCATCTTGCGATTGAAATACGATCAACGTTGGTGTATCTCCAAATAGCTGTTCAGACGTATCAGAAATCGAGGTGACAAACTTTTGGAATATCGCCATTGCCTCAAGCTGCGTGTTATAATCCATGGATTCCCATACACTGCTAGTGAGACTGCTCATTTCCAGCGTGATACAAATTGCATCGCCTGCAGGAATATATCTGCAATCGACAACCGCTGTGCCTTCAAGTTCATCAACAAGTGTTTCTTCAAATGCTTCAAACACAGCACCGTCTACTTCTGCAATTGCATACGTCGTTCCCATGACAGCCATAATCACAACCACTAACCAAGCCAGCATCTTTCTCATTGTAAACGCTCTCCTATCATAATTCGCTTGTGAGCGATATTTCGAGCCGCGCCCCTCAAACCCACTATACATAAATGCATGTATCCGTCTGCTCGAGGTAAACGATTCTGTTTGTGCTATCTATCCGTTTGCTCTACCACCAGGAAGGTTTTACGCAGCAGTTTAAGTCCTCAGATTCCTTCAAAAGAATCTTTAAGGGCAGTCTTCATAGACCCGCTCCCAAATTACTTTGAGAGCAGGTCGCTATGGGTTCCAGTACGGGCCAAGGTCAACACCAGAACATCGTCTGCAATACGGTAGATGAGCAGCCAATCCGGGAGAATATGGCACTCCCGATGCCCGCCCAGTTGCCAGATAGACTGTGGTCGCGGTTCTTTTCGGGCAACTCTTTGCCGTTTGCAAGAAGTGTGACGATTTCTGCAAGCGCCTCAATTTTCAGGCCGCGTTTCCTTGCCAGCTTGTAATCCTTTCGGAATTGTGCCGTAAGGGAAATCGCATACTTTGTCTGCCCATTATCAAGGCTATCAAGAAAATTCCCGCTCATCCTTCGTCGCTCTCCAAATCTGCAAACAGTTCCTTAACGCTATTGCAACGCTTCGCATTGGGGTCTTTCGCAATCCTGTCAGCTTCCAGCATCGCGGCCAACGTTTCGCGGTTGGGGCGGTCGTCGAGCCGCACATCGAACGGGAAACCGCCCTCCCAAATAGATTTGCGCAAGAAAACGTTGATGGCGGTCGAAAGGCTAATACCCAACGCCCCGTAAATCCCTTCACACTCGCGCTTTACGTCCGCATCCATACGGACAGTAACGTTCGTATTCACATTATCAGCTCCTTTCTGCACTTTATTATACAGCGTTCGCGCATAAAATGCAATACTTTGCAAATAATTTTGTTTGCATTACTCAGCCATTTTATATATTTTTCCCAAAGCCCGTTGTTTTAAGCGCTTCAACGAATCTTTGGAGCAATCTTCTCCAAACGCAGTCCTGAAACGGATAACGATTTCCTTCCAGAACACAGCGTCGATAACCTGCTGTTCAACAATCCACCGTTCTTTTTCAGTAAGTCCTTTGAGCCACGCCCCAACGAACAGAACGGTGGAATACTTCTCATTATATTCCTGCCGGAGTTTTAATAACGCCTGCTCCATCTCTATAATATGCGGCGGGGTATAGCCGGACGCAAGCATAAGGCCAGTACGTTCCGTTGGATTTGATGTCTTGGAGCCATGCGGCATACCCGTCACGGGCGCTGAGGTAGGGGATGCCAAATCTCCTGCGATTTGCGAGCGCTCATACGTTATCTGTTGTTCCAGGTTTGCAATTTCAGTTTCAAGATGCCCGCATCGTCCGACAAAAAACCGATACTCTTTCAGCATGGAATCTACCTTATTGGGCAACATACATGCTCCCTCCTGTTTATCAACGCCGACAGGAGATACGCAAGCATCTCCTGTACCTATGCTGTTTTTTCCCTATCAGAACGGAAGGTCTTCGTCGTTAGCTGGGACAAACTCATCCGCATCAGTGTCGGGCAAACTTTGGCCTTTCCCCTGCTGCTTTGAACTGAGGAACTCTACGTTGTTTGCCACAACCTCCGTAACGTATCGCCGCGTCCCATCCTTTGCATCATATGTACGGGTTTGGATGGAGCCTATAACAGCCACCTTGCGCCCTTTTCCCAAATATCGGCCACATGTTTCCGCAAGCGACCTCCACACTACAACGGGGATATAGTCGGTTTTCTGCGTACCATCTTTGGCTTTTATGCGGTTTACAGCAATGGTAAAAGCACAGGTGGGCGTTCCACTTTGCGTATAACGCATTTCTGGGTCACGGGTAAGGTTGCCAATCAGGGCCACGTTATTCATTTATATTCCTCCAATCAAAGAAATATTTTTTCAAAGTTTAATCAAACGACGCAATTCTTGCTTCCATCCGAGCGCTCAGCATATCAATAACAGCGTCCATAAATCTAAACTCAATATAATCAGCATTTTTTCCCGCCATGCCTGTATGGACGGGTCTTGTTGTACTCATGTTTTTCGAGCATGATTTTTTCTGGGTCAATGCCTTGCGCACGGATGTAGCGGAACGCCTCGTAAACAGCAGCCCCCATCCATTCGGGAATAAACTCATGCTCCATTATCTTTCCGTCTTTTCCAACATCGTTTAATGCTACCGATATGCAGTAGTGCAAGTCTGCGATGAGTTTCGGCAGCGTTAGCTGCAATGGCTCAATCTCCCTAAATTTGAGCGATACTTTTTCGTGCGCCGCAAAATCAAGGATGCGGATACACCCGTCTATCAGCTCCACGGCGATGCCCTCAGGCTTTTTCCCCCTGTGCTTGCACTCTTTTCCGTAGTAGTAGCAATCCGTACACTGCTCGCACACAACTGGCCTGTCTTCCGGGGCTTGCCCTTCGTCCATGCATTCGTGCCACACCATCGGCCGCCCCGCGCGATATTCCTCCAACGCTTCACTCCATTCAGAGTGTATCAGCGCAATGATTTCGGCAGGGTCGCGTTCCTCATCCCACCAGCCATGCGCACGCGCATTGGCGTGTACCTCGCGTGCAAACTCATTCAAATTCATACTGACACATCCTCCTATCTCGTTGATCTAAACGCAGTGATCATCACTATGATAGCGTAAATATCGACAGCACCGCTCCTTCCAGATTCCGTGATACTAGTATTTTAATGTCTTTCGCGGGAACGCCAATTGCAGCAAGACGCTCTATGTCCAACAGACGCAATATTTCATTTTCCACCCCATATATATTGTGTTGCGCGTCCACCTCGGTAAAAATTTCCTGTGCGTCATTTTTGCCGATTAATGCCTCTATTCTGGTTTTTATGTGTTTTTTTCGGTGACGTTATAAACCTGCTTTGAAAGATGCTCAAAATTTATATCCATTGCCCATCCTATCCAATCGTTCCGCGCTCCGGCCAATATCCCCATCTAATCATAGCGTCTATAAGGTGTTTAGCTATTTCTATGCTTCCGATGTTCGAGTAGCGCACCTTACCGTCCGAAAACACGTCCCATGTTGTGCGAGTGGGGGAGAGGCGGGTAGGGTGAAATGCACGCACAATCTCATATCCGCGATATGTATAATCGGGTTTCATACATCCTCCTAAATCTCCGCCCAGAGCGTGTAGTATGGGCAGCCCGTCGAGTGCTCCGGCAAATCCACCGGCAGTTCGTCCATCGCCTTGCGAAACTCGCATTTGTGCTGCTGACCAGCATCGAGCGTACACATCATACAGTGCTCTCGGCATAGCTCGGCGAGTTTGGGCAGCGCCGCGTCTGAAATCCATCGCCCGAATTCGTCGCTGCGGTAGCCAGTAACGCTTTTCACGCCGACAGATACGCACAGGCTGTTCAAATTTTTGTAAATCTGAACCAGTTGTTTCGCCGGAACAGTATCCAGAACCGCCGCGGCTAAGGCCGCCGTTTTAGCTCGCAGCATGCCAAGGTCTCGTTTTCCGTACCGGATTTTTTCCAGGCGTTTGTCAAGTTGTGTACCCTGGAGCAGATGCATCACGCCAAATATATCGAATAGTCCCATCTGCTCCGAGGCGTTCAGTCGCTTGCGTTCGTGTTCCTCCATGTTTTTCGCCTCCGTAATGTTGTGCTATATAATTTGTCTCGCTCCTGGTTGTTCATAGTTTCCTCCCACAAAACGGACAGAATTTGATTTCGACTGACATCCTCGCCGGTTTTGCCGCGCTGTCCAGATTCAGTTCGACCGCGAATATGCCGCCATAGAACGAAACAATAGCGTGCTGCTCTGGGTTTTGGGGATTCTCAAATTCCAGCATGGTATATTCGCCGTTGGGGTTGGGCTGGCAATATTCGCAACCGTCTCGATTCTCAGCGTCAATAGCACTTACACTTTTTATCAGAGCTATGATGTCCCTTTTGGTGAAACTCCTTTTCGGGTATGAAGTATGGTTCGCTCGCTCTTCAATTTCGATTGCATTAAGGATTTCCGAGCGGGAAATGAGGTCGTTATCCATTGCGCATCCCTCCTATTCGTCCATTTGAGCATTCAGCCACGCCTCTTTGCATTGCACGCACGTTTCGCGGCTCATCCGTCTCGTGCGACTACGACACAGCGCTCGTTCGTCGCCCAACGTATACGGGCAGGCGATATTGTAGTGAATGAACGCCTCTCGTGCTGCGCCGCCGTCATCTATTTCATCATTTAGGGCGAGAATCAGGTATTCTTTGTTTGTCACAACTCACACCTCCCACGGAAATTCCTGCCGGAAGTCGGAACCCATCAGCTCGCGCAGGGATTCCTTCATGAACACAGGGATGCGATTCTTGTCGCTGTACTCGACGATGTGTTCCACCCACTCGCGCTGCGCAGCGAACCTGCCCTTGCGGTTGCCCGTCTCCGCGCCGATGATGTGCCATTGTGCGCCCGTGCTCCCGATGTGCGCTCCAATGTCATACAGTAGCGGCTCAAAGCTCACAAAGCGGTTTTTCTCAGGTGCGCGGGGAAAGTAGAAGTCCCCAGCATCATGTACCATCTTCCCGTGAAGCGAAAAGGTAACAGGCCTGCCCGGTATCTTGTGTGGGCCATCGTGTCCGGGCCAGTTGGAGTGGTCAAACGTTGCGCCGAACCATTGATTGTCGCTCTTTGGCATCAGTCCAGCGCGTTCCAGATGGCAATACCTACCCGGATTCTTTGTCAGGAACAGATACCGATGCTGTGGCGCTTTTTCGCAAGCGGCAAACACCTCTGCTATCCACGCATCCGGCACCCAGTCCCCGAAAAGGTCAGCCATCGAGCACACGAAGATGTTGCGCGGCTTTTTCCAGCGCTGCGGCTCTTCAAGGCGGTAGCGATGGAACGTGGGGACAAAACCGAAAGGATACGCTGTTTTTTCGTATAACAACTTTACTCCGTCAGATTCATACCTGCAACGGCGCATCGGTTCTTTAAGCTCATAATTTGTACGGCTCGAAACTTCACTCTCATTCGTTCCATACATCCCACTAACGTATTCTGGCCTAAACCGTTCCGCAATTCTGCGCGCGTAGCAGTATTCGCAGCCGTGCAGGCAGCCGGTGACGGGATTCCACGTCGCGTCCGCCCAGTCGATTTTTGTTTTTTTGCCCATGTTCCATCCTCCCTCTCATTTCCGTTTCCTATTTCGCCGCCTCGCGCCTGCCCGCGCCACTAGCCAGGCCTCTTTATCCTGCCGCCTCTCCGTGGCCTCCTTCTTTCGCGTAATCCTCCACGCCTCGTATTTCATGCACACAGCGTGGCAGCCCGGATAACGGATTTCGCATTTGTAGCAGGGTACGTTCCTGTCCATGTCGCGCGCTTTCTTTCCGCCATCCGTCGCTTGTAGAATCCGATGCAAGCCACGCATGGCCGCGTATATTTCTCCTTTGAGGATTTGCCCCCTTATGGTGCTTGCCTGCTGGCGTGTAAGCTCCGGCGTGGCCTCTTTGAGTATCAAAAGGGCCGCTCGCTCTGCGTGTTTGTTGCTCATGCTCGCATCAACCACCCTCCGCTATTTCCCAAATTTCAACCTCGATTCGCGGCTGCTCTGAATAGCATTTGATAACACTTCCGTCTACGATCTGGGCATCATCGTGAAAGGCCGTCTTGTTAAGCGCATCGCAAACGATCTTCCCGATGTTGTCCCAGTCAGGTTTCTTGGTCGGCCTGATGACGTTATCGCACATTTGCAAGGTCTTGCGCTTGCTAGTCCCCTTCGGAATGGGCTTGTAGGCCGTTATCCTCATCCCCAACGCTGCTTTTGCATCGAACATGTAATCCTCGCACTGGGCATGGTATTCGAGTTTTATCAGCGTTTCATAATTTGCTGTACGAGCAGGGGAATACGTCTGCGTATACTGGCCTACACGCCGGAAACGTGGCCGGCCCTTTCCAAGCGGTTCACCTGGGATGATGAATTTGCAAATCATATCATTCCTCCGGGGATAGCGTAAGGTTTTTGGCCTCATCTATCGCGGCAAATACTCCTGACAACTCTTTGAGCACCGAATACTTTCGCTTGAAGGAATCCAACTCCCGCAAAGCATCTTGCATCAACATTTCGCGTTTTGTGGCACACCGCAGTATTGTGTGGACTGATTCATAGGTTCCTTCGGATTGCTCGATTTTGAAGAACGCGCGGACGGGGACAGGCTCATCTTCCTTCTTCTGGACAACGATGATGGAGTTGATGATATGCCGTGCCTGATGCTTGCGCCATTCCTCACCGGCTATGGAATCGTCCCACTCGAACGCTGTATGAAGCGCCGCTTCCTTGGGGCGGCTTACGTCCACAAGCCTTTGCGCAGACAGGCAACCTACTGAATCAAGCTGTTCACATACCTCGCCAGCCACTTGCGCAGAAATTCCTCCTATCCTGCTCCCTGATTTCCATTGATATACCATAATATCTCCCCTTTCGTTTTGCCTGCCACAACCCACCGTTCCTCAACAAACCCCGCCTCGCCCTAACTAACCCCAACTGCCAAGCCAGTCATACCAACCAAACTGCACCTTACCATGACCCGACTCGCCTAAGCTGCCATACCCAAACCAGCCATACCGCACCACCCTTACCCGACCAACCCAACCAAACCATAGCTGCCTCGCCTTACCAAGCCGCTCCCAAACGCGCCTCACCCCACCTAACCCAGGCTGCCATGCCTTGCCATGTCACAACTGACCGCACACCGCCTCACCAAATCCTAACATACCTTGACTGCCTTGCCGGTCCCCACCGTACCATGACACACCTTATATTACCTGGACTTGCCTTAACTGCCAGAACGCGCCTTACCTAACCACAGTTGACAAACCATGCCCCTGCTGCCATGTCACATGCCATAGGCATCAGGCTGGACGTGGAACATACCGAACTGCCCATCCTTCTCCGGCCTCCACTCGCCGATACCGCAAGCAAAGCCGCCAAGGTTCAGAAGGTTGATGATTTGTTCCAAAGTGTAAATTCCTTCGGAATCATAGCGAATCGTCATGTCCATATACCAGCCGACATCAAACTGGCCGCGATACCGCAAATCAGGCTTTCCCATACCTACACGAACCATATCTTCGCGTATCACAGGAACAACGCCCTTCACCTCAACTAGCATCTCAGAACCAACGCCGTCAATGAAGAACGCGCCTCTGAGGGAAGCCATGTCCTTTGTTTTCCCGCTGCGGTAAGCAGCACTTATAGTGGCCTGTTTGATAGCGGTAGCCGGAAAACCAAACTTTGCGCCTGCCTTGATAGCCTCGTCAAATCCTTCTTCCGTTTTTTCAATCGGCTCGTGCTCCATCCAATACATCGAATCAATAAATTCGGCAACAGGGTCTTTGGCTGGGCGCGCTTTGCCTTTGGTCTTTATCTCCTTATTGGTCATAGCGTCAAGCATCTCTTTTTTGGCCTTCTCAGACCACTTGTGCATGATCAGCGGGCTATCGCCAATGATACGGACATTCATTGTGTTGATTTTAAGTGGCTTAATCGTAATAATGGCATCCATCTTTTTCATGTGTTTTTCCTCCTTAATCCTGTTATCCATTTTGTTCTCTGTCGATTGCGAAGTACCGCATGTGGGCTGGGTCGAACAACACGCATGCTGTTCCAGTAGCGCCTTGTCGCTGTTTCGCCACGCCGATGCTTATATACTCAAACCCCTTTTGTTCATACAGGCTGAAAAACTCCCTGTCGCGCGGGTCAACGCTTGGGTCGTTCTCACTGTTCGGCCTGTGCAGGAAGATAACTCCATCTGCATCCTGCTCAATATCACCAGACGCACGGAGTGATTTTAAAGTCGGCATTTGGCCGTCCGTGTCGCGGTTGACTTGGGCCAAAGCGACAACTGGTATATTGAAATCTGTTGCAATTCCCTTAAGCATCTTGCTGATATGCCCGACGCGAAGGTACTCATCGCGGAAGCGCTGAGACGATTCCATGAGCTGCAAGTAATCCACGATAAGCATGTCCATTTCTTGTTCCTCAACCTTGCGCTGTACCTCGCGTCTCAAATCCTCAACCGTCCTGACGGTGAACAAGAAGCTGATAGGGTAGGCAGACAGCACATTCAGGCAATCGGCAATCATACACCAGTCATCAGGCTCCAAATCGGCCTTGCGCAGCTTCATGCCATCTATCATCGTTTCATGGGCTATCATCCTCTGCCCGAATTGTACGTCAGACATCTCGCGGGAAGCCACGCCCACTTTGAACCCCTGCTTCGATGCTGCAAGCGCAATATTCGCGGCAAATGCAGACTTTCCCACAGACGGCCTTGCTCCAATCACAGTTAGCTCACTACCAAAGAAGCCTCCTATCAGCGAATCAATGTTGGCTATGCCAGTCGTTATGGATTTCGCCGTCCCGTTCGCACGGCTCTCCAAATATTCATAGGTCGCTAGCATCACATCGGCCATACTTTCCCACTTATGCTTGCTGGTCGTCACGCCCAACAGCTCGCAGCGAAGGTTATCCAGGACATCGTTTACGGCATTGGCAGGGTTCAAAAGCTGTGTTGACATATCCCCAAGTAAGCGGATGCTGCGCCTGCGTGCAGAAAGGTCTTTCACAATTTGGATGTACGCATTAATATTGCTTTGCAGATATACACCCTGGATTTGCCCTGTCACGCAGTTCATCATTGCGTTTGAAAGGGCTTTCGCCTCGTTGGGGTAAAGGTCAGTGAGCGCCGCATCAACCGTTACAAGGTCTATCTGCATGCGCTTAGCCACCGTCATTTTGATTGCCTCAAAAATCTTTGAGAGGTCATCAAAATAAAAATCGCTAGCACTCAACTCACCAATACATGCATTGACCGTTTCATCAGAACAGCGAATGAGTAGAGCGCTTAAAATGCCTTCTTCAGCTTCCTGTGAAGCAAAATTCTTCGCCCCGGCCAATATAAGCTGTTCTCGAACGTATTCATCACTAGCCATAGCTTAACCTCACCCATCAATAGAACTTCCCGCGTATCGGAGAAGCATTGCTGGATTCATCATTCTGCTGCCGCTTCTTGGCTTTTCGTTCATGCTCCATAACAGCCGCCTTTGCCTGCTCAATGGTCTTTATCCCCTTTTCCACCCATCTATTTAGGATGGACACAAGGAACCTGTAAGGGTTGTCTGGCTGCAATTTGTTGGTCGTTTTTATCGCCTCACACATAACGTCGGCACCCAAATCTGAAAAGAATGAATATAGCTGCTGGAAAGCAACGCCGTTCGGAATCAAACCAATATTCTGCTCATAGCATAGCGCAACGCGCATCCACTCAGGGTCAGAGCCATCTACGCTGAACGGGTCAGGTTCTTCATGCGTCCGCAATGCGTTCGCATTGCTATCGCATTGCGTTCGCATATCCAAGGCTTTTTTCCACCGAGCGGCAGCGGCCTTTGATGCTGCGGATGAGCGAGCGGCAGCTTTATCGGAGGCTTCTTTACAGCGGCGGTCAAAGGATTCGCTCCAAAACACCGCACTATCGGACGAAAACAATCCGACCTTGATACAATCATCCACGAACGTCTTCAAATCAAATCCAAGGCGCAAGTCATAGGCAATCGCATCAAAAAAATCATCGCTGTACTCAAGGCGGCGTTCCTTCTCTGCACTCATCATTTCAAGCAGCACAAAATAACAGCCATACCCTTCAAGCCCATACTTCGCCCGTATTTTTGTGATTTTCGGGTCGTTCCTCGCATTTTGGTCGTGACTGAAGTATGGTATTTTCATGTTTCCCTCCAAAGCTGGGGGAAGTATACCTTCCCCCAGCAGGCATATTAAGCAATGACTTCGACATTGCAATCTTTAAGCTGACTATCAAGCCAGTCCTTAATGTTTTTTACAGCTTTCAGCTTCCAAGCCCCACCGTCTCCCTCAAACAGGGCCACATCAGCACCCTCGTTGAATCTCAGGACAAATGGGCTGGCAGGCTGCTCCACTTCATAGAACGTCCTAAGCGGCACAAGGTAGACGGGGTTCTTTATAGTCACATCTTCCGCCGTAACAATTCCTTTGTTGATAGTGACCTTCTGGCTCACTCCATCGTCCGCCGTCTGCAAGGACTGCTCGTTGCGGAGATTTCCGGCAATTTTCAGCACAAGAGCGCGGTTGGAAGATTCAGCAAATCTGGTCTGCACCATGATCTGGAAATCCTCAGGGGGCATATACTTGTCAAAGGGAATCTCAGGGACAAGCGCATGGCATACAGCAACCATAGCCCTCTGCTTATAATATCCGGTGATAGGACTAAGCACCTCAACGGTATCTACATTAGACACACGCACAATGTATCTTTGCTCAGGGTCGCCAAAGATACCATCTACATCAGTCTTGATGAAATCCACAAGGCCAGACAGGGAAAAGGCACGAAATGCGCTGGCGCGCTGTTCCTCAACAGGGTCAATGCGTTCCACCTTTCCTTGGTAGAACAGATACTTATGGCCGTCGATTTCTTCAACTTTGGGGACTTCGCTATCTTTAGCCCACGACTTTCCGACATTCACAAGATACTCCACTTCGGCGCGCGCGGCAAATTCATCCACATAGAATCCACTAGAATCTTTCATACTTCTTCCTCCTACTTTACTTCGGCCCTATTGAACTCAACAACCTTCGGGATGCTGACTTCTCCGTCAATACCAATCTGCCCGGGTACTTGGCTTGTCATCTCCGTTGCGGTCACATTTCCGCTATCATCCATCGCAAGGAATACAGTCTGCGTGACGGCAACGTGCGGCGCAGTTTTTGATTTTACATCAACCTTGAATTCTGCCGCATCGCGTCGTTCGTTTGGCAGGATGTCGATGACAATTTGGATTTGCCTCTTAGCCTTTGGGCTGGTATTCGGGTCAAAAACGTTGTTAAGCACGCGCTCCATCTCGCAGTTGAAGCGCTCTGTGAGCGCGCCGTCCATCAATTCATCAAGTTTCTTAACCTGTCGTACTTGTGCCATGTTTTTCTCCCTTCAAAATGGTTCGAGTTCCAAAGGTATACTCATCCCTTCAGCCGCAGCGACTACATCCTCAATACCTGTTACCTCAGAAATCTCCTTTATCATGCGGGTTTCATCGCTCCTGGCATCAGACAGGTGGATAAGCACTATCTTCCGTGTTCGTGTAAGGTCGTTGGCCTCAAAAGCCTCCTTAAGCCGACGCAAGGACATATGGCTCTGGAGAAGCCTACCGCGCAATGCTCTCTCCATTTTGCCGCTTTTGACAGCCTCGACCACGATCTCATCCTCATAGTTGCACTCGACAACCCAATAATTTATTTGGGGGAACACATAACGCATATAATAGGTGTCGGTGGCATATAGTAACGTCTCGCCTGTCGGCTCAAACCTGACCACGAATCCATAAGGCTCTGCAGCGTCGTGCTCAGTCTGGAACGGCAAAACGGTAAATCCCCCAAGCGACACGGTTTCCAAGGCAGGAACAGTGTTTAAAAGCGTTAAACGGCCATCTGCGGCAAGCGCATCCCTTGTGCCTTTACTGCATATCGTCCGAACGCCTCTTTGCGCCAAAGCTTCTGCACATCGGGAATGGTCGTTATGCTCATGCGTGACAAGGCATCCAACGATTGAAGCAAAATTTTTCACAGAGCACAATAACCTCCGCATCGTTACGCCAGCATCAAGCAACAAGACTTCTTCACCAGCCCTGAGCGCATAGCAGTTCCCAGTGGAACCCGTCGCAATCACATCGAGTACCATCATCAGAAACCGGGGTCAAAGTCCTCATCGGCATCAGACAGGACGCTTTCAGAAGCATCATAATCCCCTTCTTCGGATGAAACCGCTTCTTCACCAACAGGCTTTACTTCTTCAGGAATAGTCAGAGGGATTTTATTCGCATTCTCCACGATTTCTCCCTCAATTCGTTCTTCAATGCTCACATCCTCTGCAGCGGCATTGGCAAACTCAACAGACATCACCCCATATTTGGAAATAATATTCCTGATAACGGTCTTGAGCGCCATCGCGTCAAAATTCGTGTGCCACGGGGAATTTTGTTTACTCCACGCCCTGCTATACCTTCTGGCATGGGCCTCGACCTTTTCCTTGCTCCAATATACGCACTTCTCAAAGCCGTTCAAAAGCTGGAAATAAGCAAAATATCCAATTGGGGTATCGCTTGTGGCTTCTCCAGTAATCATCAACATACCGGTAATTCGGTCATACGTTACCTGCTCACCTTCATAGACCACATCCGCATTGATATACCTGTACTGCCCGCTGCGCTGGGCAAGCTGGATATACCCCTTATACCCAAGCTGGAACTGCGGAACCCCTTTATACGGGATGATGTAGGCAAATCCAAGCTGCTTGTTGATGGGCAACTTTAACGTCGCAGCTTTCAACGCTTCAAGGATTATTTTGTTGGGGTCGCACTCCTGCAACGTCGTGTCACTCTGGTAAAGTTCAAGGATGCTTGCCATAAACGCGCCAGCATTTTCTTCCAACACATTGCGGAAGTTCTGCTTCATCGTATCGTTGTTAAGAATCGTTTTGAGCTGCTTATACCCGTTCGTCTTAAGCTGATTTGTTGCCATCTCAAATAACCTCCTTGTCAGTTTCCACATTCAGGTCGCTATCCGTAGAAACGGAAAGCGTGATGAGCTGGGATTCTGTCGGTCGTAACGCATTTACACGTTCGCTGTTGTCCACAAAAAGGGGGAGGGAGAGGTCATAATGCTCGGAGAGTACGTTGATAATCTCAATATCAGCATTGACCTGAGCAGCGGTATTCGCACTCTCATAAGAAACAAGGCCGCTCTCACATGGAATCATACAGGTGCAAGCATCTGTAATCGCTCCATTGATCTGGACATCGAACAGCTTCCAGCGGACAGTTGGGAACTTAGCATTTACCGTTTCTTCGAGCGCTGAACAGCGGTCTTGAACGAATTTCTCAATAAGCGCTATGAGCTGTTCAAGTTCACTGATGCGGATTCCAAGTTTATGCTGACAGTCAGCCAACTCAGAAATGCGCTTTTCAATCTCTAAACCGGCATCCCGACGGGCAAGAATCGCACGGTTCCTTTCAACAATTGCAGTCAATTCAGCCTTGCGTTCCTCTAAGCTGCTGATTTTTGCATCGGGTGAAGTCTCAATGGCTTCCTTCAGCTCAACAATCTGTCGGCCTAGCTCGGCAATTCTCGGCTCAGAAGAATAATCTGGCTCTGCAGACAAGGCTTGTAACCGCTGCGCAAACATATCACGCTCGGAAATCCGGGATTTTACATCACCTTCAAGCCTGTCCTTTAATTCACAATCGGCCTTTATAGCCTCTTCAAGCTGCTGGATTTCCAATGCAACGTCTTGCCCACGCTGTTTGATGTCAGATAACTTTTCTCGCCGCCTTTGTTCAAAATATCTCCGGGATTGCTCAATAATTTCCGCGGGCAAAGGCTGATTGCATGCCGGGCATGTACTGCCTACAACAAACCTTTCTTCATACGCGGAAGAATACTCCACTCTCAACTTATCACGAATCGTAGTTTTCTCAGAAAGCCTTTGCTTTGTATCAGATATTCTTTTTTCTACATCTGCCAAGGAAGCCGTAGCCTGACGAAACATCTGGCCTGCATGGCTCAAATCTTCTTGCGCACGTCGCTTTTCAGCCTCATGGTCATCAAGAATCCTTCTCTTACAGGATATAAGTTCAGATTCAAGGGCCACAAGCTGTGACTGGCTCCCAAGGCTCTGCCCATTTGCTCGCAGCTCGGAAATGTAGCCATCAATCTTGGCTATATCCTTCAAGCTGTCTTGAATGATATATTCAGCATCCTTGACCTCTCCAGGCTTAAATTCAGGCAAGGCACGCTTTGCTTCATCAATGCGCACAGGAATCATGCGCAATTCCTCGTTCGCCCGCTTGCGCTGGTCTACTACAACAGTACGCAACTCATCTACACTGATGTTTCTCTGCGCCGTTTCATCAGCAATCACCCTATACTCAGAGCGGGAGAGAAGTTCAGAATCGACATCAATATCGCAAAGAGCAAGGAGCTGTTGGCGGCGCTTCTTCCATTCAATCCCGTTAAAAGCAGACAAACTGCCTATGAGCCGGAAAACCTCATCAGACGCTATTTGGGCAATTCTGGCGCGGAAATCAGACTGCTTGACCTCAACGTCATTTATCCAGTATGTACTCACGTTCCCTTGGTATGTCGCCTGAGTATTTCCGCGCTTCTTTACCCAGTTCTCACGCTGCACCCGGCGAAGATTGAACGGCTGACCATCAAGATTGCAGATAAGTTCAACCATCGTATCGAGGTTATGGACCTCCTTGCCGTCTGCATCAAGGGGCTTTTCATGGAAAGCATCACTCCCAGGGGCGTTTCCATGGCTATCCTTGTTCCACAAGCACCAGCAAAAGGCATCAGGAATCGTCGTTTTTCCAGTCCCGTTCATCCCTTTAATGCGCGTTACATCACCAAAATCAACGGTCAGTTCTCGAATCCCTTTGAAGTTTGCTATGCGCATCCGCTCAATACTCATCCGCATTTTTTACACTCTCCATTGCCTCAATAAGCCGTTCAAGCAACTTCTCAATCTCAGTTCCATCTTCTTCACCACGGGTCAAAACGACCTGTTCTTTCATTTCCGATTCAAACTCAATACATCCAGCCTTAGACAGCGCATCAAAAATATCCAACGCAAAAGCGAGTTTTTCTTCAATAAAATTCCTCAAATGCCCAGCGAGTTTTACTGCTTCATATGACGAGAATGATTCGTTCATCCCTACGCAACCGGTCGTAAAACGATTTCCGTTTAAGCGGACAATAAAAACCACATCCGATTCATCACCAGATTTATCTGCTATCATCTTGGCAGTCTCAACCAAAGAAAATTTTTTCATCGTCAAATCCTTTCTTGCACTAAAGCAAAATCTGTGATATACTGTAAATGCCTTATTTTGTGTGCCTCGGCTTCGATGTTGCCGCATCGTCCGGGGCTTTTCCATCTTTCTCCGGCTTTGCATATAAACTCCCACCGGCGAGCCAAATGCAGAACATAACCGCAACGGAACCAACAATAAACCCGACAAACAGCGCTTGGAACACAGTCAAGTGCCTTTCCTCCCTTCACATCATCATCACTGCCACTATGCCCATAATAGAAATACCACAAGCCATCCCTAGAGCCATAAAGCCATACGCTATTTCTCGTATAGAGCGCTTATCCTCTCGGACAATCTGCTCATGCATATATCCCTCCAGCTTTTCACGGCGCAATTTGGACGCTTTCTGCGCTTCCAACTGGGCGTCTTTTCTAGCCGCCCCTAGTTTTTCCTTTAAGTTGGTGTTCTCGGCCTTAACGCTTTCCACATCACTACGGATAGTATCAGCTACTAGCCCAGCTTCTAGCGCCTGTGATAATCGTTCTATACCAGCCCCGCGCAGGATAATGTCTCCTGTGCGACTATCAATCATCCGCGCAACCCTTACAGCTTGCATTTTTCAATCCTCATTTCTTCCCAACCAGGATTACTAGTGCACTTGTAGGCCACTTTGTAGTAGCACCCCACTTCGGCACCTCACTCTGCATCTTATAACAATCCACTATTTCTTGTGAACCATCTTCAAATGCAAGAGCCAACTCAGGAATAGCCCATGTAGATGCCAAATAGGTGTACACATTCTTTACAACCTTACCATTTACAAAAATTTCACCTCCTGTATTCTCCCATTTATCGTGCAACCCAGCTCCAGCACGGATTGGCTTACGTTCCTTAATCATCCTGGCAGCTTTGTCCCAATCAAAGACCATAAGTTCCCTGCCACGGTTCATAACTCCCATAGCAAAAGCTGTCTCACCTTTCATGATTCGCGTTCCTCCATACATACGTTTGAGTTTCTTCCTTGCTGCATCAATCACAGGCTTTGGTGCCTTACGCTTAATCAGGGCATCGAGTTTAACGCGAAGGGACGCTACATCATTGCCTGGCCGCCCATTTTGCATTCGCTTTCCCTTTCCTCAAGCCATTGCTCAAAATCCTTAATTCTTACGCGCATCACACGGCCATCACGGAACAACTGACCTCGAAATTCAAACATATGCATTAACTGATTCGCCTTGCTTTTGCTGATTCCAAGAATTTCCATTACGTCCTGCGTACTGTAAAAACGCCGCTTAGATGCTTTCAAACTAAGACACCTCCTTCAATCAGTATTACTTATGAGAGACTTGACACGCTGCGCACTCTGAATCATCTCCGTAACCTCCTTCTGAATCCGCGCAGCTAACTCGGGGTCGTTAATCTTACCATCGGAACCATCCCGCAACGCCTCGCGTTCAGTATCAAGCACATCCTGTATCTCAGCAAACATAGACATGAGCGCACCAGGAAGGCTGAAACGAGAAGTCTCAGGATGGAGCCGACCATAACTCCTGGGATACTCTGTACGCATCCACGTTGTCCAGCGGTCAACATCCCCTAACGCCTCACAGATTTCGAACATCACATCGGGGTTAGGCTTAATTTTTCCGTTTTCATATCGGTAAAGTGTTGTTACATCACAAGAAATGCGTTCCGCGAGAACTTCTGCAGGGATTCCTTGCGCCTCCCGCCATTTTTTCAAGTCAATCCCTGAAAACACCGCCATTTTCTTCCGCCTCGCCCTCAGTTAAAATAACCTCAGATTGTTTGATGCCGTCTTGCAAAACTCGATCAATAACAGAATCCTGCAGAGTGAGTTTCATCCTTAAGCATCGCTCCAGTGTTTGACGGGTCATCTCTCTAAGCCACTCGCTCATGCTTCGATAGCCCAAAGAAGAGATCGCCATTCGCAATGCGGACTTTTCTTCCAGCAGCATCCACGAGCGAAATTCCTCTTTCGCATCATGACGCTCCACAGGAGCATCATCACTCTTCTTCAGCGGACAACTGTCAGTCAGGAGGTAAAGGTCATTGAGGTCATACAACTCAGAAATAGCACAGTTAAGCACGCTACATATCGCATGCAATCCCTCTCGCGTTGGAAGGACTTTACCGGCCATTATAAACGTCATGACCACAGAGTTAATTCCGTCCGGCATCTGTTCAGACAAAGCCTTGGCTGAAATCCCTGCATCTGAAAGCCGCTCCTTAATGCGGTTCCTGACCATACCTTCACGCCTCGCTTTTGATTGTTTTCTCCGTCAGGAAATTTCTGACATCAACATCAAGGAGATCCGCGATTTTCAGGGCAATCGTAACTGTCGGAACATGAAGCCCCTGCTCAACTCGGTTGTAATAAGCAACCGAACACCCAACAGCACTTGCAACCTGAGCCTGCGTATAACCTTTCACACGTCGGGCAGTTTCAAGCCAACCCCTGTCATATACATCCATCTGATGCTGTCGCACAATGTTTCACCACCTTTCGCGAATTTTCAAATTTAACTATTGTATATCAATAGAAATCGTGATATACTAAGTTAAACAGAACGGAATCGAGTTGATTAAATTCAACTTTGTTCCTGCATGTGCTTATTATAATCAAAAATGATAAACTTGTAAATACAAAATAATGGATTTACAATGTTAAATTTTTGGTTTTTAAGACCTTAAAAGATTTTACGCTTTGGGAGGGCGATAATAATGACTATTTCTGAAAGACTGTACAGGCTCATCAAAGGGAAAAAAATTACTCAAAAAACGCTAAGTGAAGCCGCTGGAGTATCTAAATCCACCGTGACGGTATGGTTCAAAACGAATACTGATACGATACCATCGTCATCAATCATACCTATCTGCAAGCTACTGGGCATAACCCCCTCAGAACTTCTTACAGGGGAAAACCAAGAACAAGGACAAATCGCCAAGGAAGAACCGTCCATCAAACTCGCAGATGACGAAGAAAAGCTAATTGCTATATATCGTCAACTAGACTGGCAAGCAAAACAAATGGTAACTGCCTCAGCCATAGGTGAACTGCGTAGATCCCAAATTTATACGGGGGAAATCAACACCTCTGAACCGGGCGAAGGAAAAGTGGGGTGAATGTGCAGTTCTCCACACGGAACTTCAACCCTAGTATTATATATAACTATCTCTAACTATCTCTAATAGTATTATTATATATTATTATATTATATATATAATATTCTTCTTCGTCTTACTCTTTTTCTCTTTTGGTTCTTTTCTCTTTTTCTCCGCATACGGTCGCATTGCGAACGCAATGCTGTCGCTATGCGCTTGCAATGCATTGGCATAGCGTTCGCAATGCGAACGCATAACTCATAGCAAAAGGAGTGGTCAACTTGAACGGTACATGGTGCGTAAATTGCTTGACAAAAGTCACATCCATCCATGCAAACAGTGGTCTTCCTTGCCCATCCTGCGGGCAAACCAAATATTTCAGACTATTTCAAAATCAGTGCTCCTTAGAATACTGCGATAGCAAAGCAGCGCTGCTTATGCAGACAGGGCATTGGGAAGAAGCATCAGCGCTCTACACAGACTGCTTTATTGCAGGTAACATGAGTGCAGCAGAAAAAACTCTGCGCATGGCGATGCTCGAATGGCGACAACAAGCGGCGCAATTGTCTCTTAGCCTCGTTGCCACACACGGTGGTCAAATCCCAATAGGCTGTTTAAGGCAAGCCTTACTGCGGGAATTCGATGAATACACCACGCAATGGGTCCTGCAGGAGTATCAAGGGCTGTTACTGGCACAAAACGAAAACGGACTTATAGCCCAAAAACGTATGCTTCAGTGAAAGGATGAAACAAAATGGCCGACAGAACGAAGAAAAAACGACGGGGTGAGCGTCCAGATGGGCTGATTCAAGTCTCTTTGCAAATCGGCTACAAACCCGATGGGAGGCCAGATAGAAAATATTTCTACGGTCATACAAGGGCCGAAGCTGAGAGGAAGCGGGATGAGTATAGGGCGAGAAATACGGCAGGTCTTAATTTGAATCCAGATATAACCGTCAAAGAATGGGTTGAAATCTTCAAAGGCACCTACCGCAAAAACGTAAATGCAGCGTATCTTACAAACGATAATGCGCCATATAACCGGCTCGTCAAAGAACTTGGTAGCATGCGTATGGTGGATATACGGGAAGCCCACCTGCAAAAGGCGCTGGATAAAACTGAGGGCATGTCATACTCCACCGTAGACAAATATCTCCACACGATTCGCCGTGTGTTCAAAAAGGCAAAGAAGAACAAAATAATCGCCGAAGACCCGGCGGAAGATTTGACACGTCCAACGTCTACCAAGGGTACACATAGGGCGCTTGAGCGCTGGGAGATAGAGTTAATCTTTGCCCACTGGCATGACACGGGCGTACGGTTCGGCATACCAGTCTTGCTTATGCTTCTATGCGGCTTGAGACGCGGGGAAGTGATGGGCCTAGACTGGGCAAACGTAGACCTAAATGCAAAAACATTACGCGTCTGCGACGTTGCCGTCATTTCTGGAAATAAGGCGACGATAGAACATCGCGCTAAGACTGATGCTGGTTTGCGCGTTCTCCCAATTTGCAATACTCTACTCGATGCACTATCAACAGTTCCAAAAACAGAGCGAACCGGATTCGTCTGCCTCTCAGCCCAAAAGCAAATGCTGACTGAAAGCGGTTTCTCACGAGGAATAGAAGCGTTCATAAAAGCAATAGAGCGTATAGCAAATGGCGAAGAACCAGTACAGACAGGGCGAAGACCCTCTGATAAACACAGCAAGACGGAACGTCCCCGCATTAAATTCCACTTCCGCCCACACGATCTTCGCCACACATATGCGACGGCTCTATATGACGCCGGTGTGCCTGTGAAGGCCGCGCAGTATTTCTTAGGCCATGCCGACATAAGGATAACGCTCAATCTCTATACACACCTATCCAGAGAACGAGAAACCACTTCCAGAGCACAAATGGTAACGTATCTGGATAAATGGGCGGACATACAGAACTCGGATGCAGCGAAAACGGTTGCCATCGAAGCCGGTAATGCGCCATTTGAGGAATCAACGTGGTAGAAATGTGGTATTAAGTATACTAAAACTATGAATATACCTGAATTCAAAGGCCTTTCCAACCGTTATGCATGACTATTCCAAAAATTTCGCATATAATGCAAAGTAGGCGGACAGCATGGGGTTCAAGAGGCCGGAGGTTCAAATCCTCTCACCCAGACCAAAACAAAAACCCTGATATACCGGCAAAAAGCCCGGTATATCAGGGTTTTTTATATATATTGAAGCCACTATCCTACCACAAACAAACGTCTTTTACGCCCATTTTGAACATCCAGAATTTCGTCTGTGTGGTAAAACTGTGGTACTCTGTGGTAGTCCCAATCCAAAAATAGGCAGCAAATACAACCCTTGAAATATAAAATTTTCTTTTGCGATTTTCAACTATCTTTTACCGCACCTGCATGAATATCGCTGTGAGGCCCACATAGGCCGATTGTGGCCGTTCTAAATGCTGGATACTATAATTTACACCAATGAAAATTGAAGCGCTTTAAGCGGCCTTTTAAGGGTTTAAATGCAGCATGGACTTTTTGAGTAAAAATATATCCCGCATTTACTAGCAGGCGGGATAAAAAACTATTCTGCAAAAATCATCCGACATTTTTACACCAAACCCTCGGATAAAATCCGAGGGTTTGGCAGCATCTGCAGTTCATCCCCACACGTGTGGGGCGGGTCGGTACTTAATTATACACATACGGTTCATCCCCACGCATGTGGGGCAGGGTGACTATGACCATTCGTAAAGCTTCCGTAAAACGGTTATATTATATAACACAAACGACCAATAGTCAATAGCGATTAAAAAACTTAACAATTGTGGAATCAATCAGCGACAGCCAGAAACCATTAACGTGCATAGCCAAGAATCAGGCCGAAATGGTATTAATAGCATGGAGAATCATGTCAGCATAATCCTCGTTAGGGCAGCGGTCACGCCATTTAAGCGAATCGGTGGCGACATCTAGATACAGGGAGGATAACCAATTGCACAGTGCACTGGCCCTGCTGTTGGAAATTGATTCGCCGTTCAACTCGGCATGGCGGATATTTCCGGTATTATAGCGTTCAATATGCAGACCGAGCAGTTTGTATCCAAGACTGTTGAGATAAATGCGGTCGTGGCTGCCCTTCTGCCAGCGAGAAGCGCCCATTTTCACCAGGCGCTCATAAAGCGCGTCACCAGTCAAATAGACAGACTGTTTTTCATGTTCCATCTTCATCCCCCTTAGCTGGGCTTTATTGCAAGGCTTTTTCATCCTGTAATAGCGCATCTACGCTACAATCCAATGCAGCAGCGAGTTTTACAAGATATATAGCGCCTGGCTTACAAATTCCAAGTTCCCATCGACTAACATCTTTGCCCCTGCATCCTATCTTTTGGGCAAGGTGCTGCTGTGTAAGCCCTCTTTCGAGCCTTAGCCGAGCAATCGGGCTCCCATTCGTTTGACGCGGCCTTTTATGCAAATCCGACATGGTGACATCCTCCGACTATTCCCAGTCCGGGTGAAGGTCTGCCCCAACGGTATACTTGGTTTTTCCTCCCCACTCGTCAGTGTCACCTACACGGATAATCTTGCGTACACCGTGGGCATACAGTGCTATATCGTTCGTAGTGCCACGCCAGCCGTGAAAACGCTTAATCGACAAATCCATATTCCCACCGATTCCATCGCCAGTATACGGAATTGCATCAAAATTGGAATATCCGTCATTTATATAACGCCGTTCAATTAAAATCACCAAATCGCCAACCTTAAAAATTTCCTCACTCTTGAAAGTTTTTTGCCTCATCGCGTTATCCTTTCTCCCCGCCTATAAACCGGGCAGGGGCGGCGATCATTTTTTTACTGGATTTCAACGCCCAGCTTTTCAGCAGCGGCGAACAGTACGGATTCGAATGTTTCATCATCTGCGGCCTTCCATTCGTTAAGCATATCAGCGGCTTCACAGAGCTCACGGCACAACTCCAAATCCCAAGTGTCGGCAGTGCGGATGTCAGCGGCGATTTCAGATACAGTTCTCATTGTGGTTCCTCCTTATTTTTCTCTTGTCCCTTGCTGTAATTGTATTATACACCAAATAAGGTAAACAGTCAATATAAAATACAAAAATCAATATATAATTAACATAAAATACGCCAATATATAAAAAACTCATGCTAATGTAAAGGCTTTCGGGAAGGAATCTATAAAAAAAGCGCTCTCATCAAGAGAGCGCTTTTTTCACTCAATTCTCTCTTTCTTCGCTATCAGAAGAATCCGAATCGGAATTGTCTTCTGCGGCCCTCATGATTACAAAAGAAAAACTTTCCCCGTCTCCGTTGATGGCTGCGTATCTAACTCCGTTCTGAGTTAATACCTCGACCGCTCCAGGTGTGGCTACTGCTTCATTGAGTTTCAAATCCTCAACAACAGCATCTACATCCATAATCGCAAGTTCCGTATCAGACGCGAAAATTGCCATCCTTGCCAACACAGCAAAATCTTCCCCAACTTGAACAGCAGCTTCATAGTCCGGTATGCTACTTAAACTAATAAGCATCACAACGGATTCAACATAGTCTGTATCGCTTTCGCATAAAAGCGTTACTACAGTATAATCGTTAGGCGCTGTAACATACATCTTTTGTCCATCTTCATCAGACAACAGCAACAAATCGTCAATATCAACACCATCGCCGATTATTTCTTTTGGGATAGAATCAATGCGTTCAAGCCATTCATCCTTTGTGTAGTCCCATGCGAGCAACGAAGTTTCCTCTGCGTACGCCATTGCACCAAGTAGAGACGCGATCATCAAAAGCAACGCAAGTACCCGTTTCATGTCTTCTGCCTCCTGTATAATTTTATTAAGACATCTAAAAGATGCAGCCGGTCATTATGTACTAGGTATCTCTGTTTTGAGCACACATGCAAATTGCGTTTTGTCCTCAAGCGCTTAAATTAAACATTCTAGCATCAGCATTATTTGTTTCCGAATACTTTTTCCCACGCCAAAATAGCAGCCTGAAACGCATCAATTTGCTCTTCAGGTTCAGTACAATACCCGGAGATGCTCATATTTTTATATCTGTATTGGAAATATTCAAAGCCATCAGGAAGATCGAAAGGGAAATAATAATCTTCCATCGTTGTTTGCGTGTACTTTATCGCTTCCATTTCGCTGCCATAAAACTCAATGTGCCAACGTTCGTATGTATTGTCTGGCCTAAAGAAATTCACATACCAAATCGGCGCAAGGTATAATGGGGATTCTGATGTCCCTGGGACTATTCCTATGCCGACTTCCACATCGTCTGCAAACTCACTTTGTTTTTGAAATTCTTCTGCAAATACTTCCAACAATTGGTCATTCACTTCATGTTCTATCCAGTTGCTACTATCTAACCAGCTAGTGCCTGCCCCTTGTGTAAATGATGTCACGACATAACATATGCGGTTCCCCATTGCCGCACAAGAAAAAACGCATTCTTCAGAATAATATTCCCGTGCATAATCGCTGCCGTATCCGCCAGACAGCCCAGCCTCAAATGCAGCCCGTGCGTTTATATAGCTTTCCTGCACATCCTCAGAGCAGGCTTCAATTACTTTATTCCAATAACTAAGCCCTGTTTCAATAGCAGCGGTCGCATCGTCAATTCCCTCTGGTACTTCATACGTAAAGATGAACAGATTTACATTTCTGCTTTTTACATCTGTCGATAAAGCATAAACGAAAAGGATACCATCTTTACTCCTCATTCCAGGACACAGCGGGAAATATGACCTAATCCCAAGGTCACTCAACCCCTCATAGTCGTATAGATCGTCACCATTATTATAGAATCTATAATAGTAGCTGACGTACTCATCATCTTCCTCGTCATCTTCCAAATACAACGCTTGCAGAATATCCTCTGTCGTACAGCCAAGATCGTGGTGCATATCTTCCTCAGCAAGTGTACATGTACCCCCTAAAATTAACGCCATTACAACCACAACCGCAAGTATTCGCTTCATCATTACATCTCCTATATGATTTTAATTATATAATAACATGTTAAATGGAAAAACGCAATATAAATTCTATTCAAATCATCCTAAAATATCACTGCTTGATAGCTTCCGATTCTGCATACCATTCAACCTATGCTTTAATCAACACAAAAAAATCGCCCATGTTTGAGCGATTTTTCCAAGCAGATTGTTCTCATCTTCTGCCCACATACCATGCCAACAAGCGGGCGCCAGTGCGAAATGGTTCCAGGACATTAGCATCAGTCTCGGTAGAACGTTTCTCCAGCCCACACGCCACGGCCTACAAACAGGCACCACATGGGCTTCTTCTGCACCGGGACCGGGCGGTACTTTGGCATTGCACGGTAGGTGTTACCCTTACCATCTTGCAGGGTGACAGTTTTTGCCGTAATCTTGATGATAGTGTGCGTCTCACCATTACGCAGGGTAAACATTTCACCAACCTTAAAAGGATGCGTCTTTGGCGCTTCCTCCTGCGCGCTGACGACCTCCACGATTTCGGCGTATGCGTGCGTCAGAGCGAAGCTGTCCGTTCCGGCAGCAGTAAAATTCTTCGGGCCGGTGGAAAGGACGCGAACGTTTCCCCAACATTGCACCTTGACGATATAGCCGGGTCTGATGTTCTCCTTTGAGTATGCT
>ERZ1643251.578-NODE-578-length-50594-cov-5.819288_pt1 | contig 50594 bp, 46 predicted proteins | sample MGYA00579261_ERZ1643251 | MGnify/ENA primary metagenome ERZ1643251 (study PRJEB29033, sample SAMEA4952267) | chicken gut metagenome | biome: Broiler Chicken; feature: Gastrointestinal Tract; material: Caecum | place: Ireland | collected 2018 | study: Broiler...
CGGCTTTTTTATGCACTCGCGCACCGGACTTGACACGAAATATCTCGGCGACGAGTGGTTTGAGCTTATAAACGCCTGCGCCGACCGCGCGAAGGAGCTGGGACTTGAGGCATGGCTCTACGACGAGGACCGCTGGCCGAGCGGTACCGCCGGCGGCGAGGTTACGAAGAATCACGATTACCGTATGCATTTTTTGCAGATGTATGTCGACGGTGAGACTCCCGAGCAGCCGATTGCCGCGTTCGCGGCGAAGTTCGACGGCGAATATCTTTCGTCCTATCGCCGCGTTGACAGCTGCGATGCGGACAACCGCAACGCGGTTGACGATAACGATATCGCCGACGACGAGCAGCTGCTGACCTTCGGCGTTGTCGAAATGCCGGAGAGCAGCTTCTACAACGGCGAGACTTATCTTGACACGATGAACCGCGACGCTACCGAGGCGTTCATCGAGTCGACACACAAAAAATACGTCGAGCGCTGCGGCGACCGAATCGGCGACAGCATTCTCGGCATATTCACCGACGAGCCGCACCGCGGTTCGCTGATGTCGTCGTTCGGACAGGGCGTCGGCTCGGGCGAGCGTCAGATTCCGTGGACGAAGAAGCTGCCGGACGAATTCAAGAAGCGGTATGGCTATGACCTTATCGACCATCTGCCCGAGATTTTCTGCCGGTATGACGACAAGCCTGCGGCGATAAAATGGCAGTATGTAGAGCTGTGCGAGGAGCTGTTCCTCGGCAATTTCCTGTCTCCGATAGACGAGTGGTGCCGCGCGCACAACATGATTCTGACCGGACACGTGCTGCATGAGGACACACTGACCGCGCAGGTCGCGATGAACGGCTCGATGATGCGCAGCTACGCGGTCATGCAGTACCCGGGAATCGACTTCCTCGGTCAGCACGGACGGGTATACTGGATAGCAAAGCAGCTGCAATCGGTGTCGCGGCAGCTCGGCAAGACGACGCTGCTGTCCGAGCTGGACGGCTGCACCGGCTGGCAGATGTCGTTCGAGGACTACAAGTCTATCGGCGACTGGCAGGCGCTGTATGGAATCAACCTGCGCTGCCCGCACCTGTCGTGGTACACGATGCGCGGTCAGGCGAAGCGCGACTATCCGGCGTCGATACTCGGTCAGTCGCCGTGGTGGCGCGAATACTCGTTCCTTGAGGATTACTACGCGCGTATCGCGCGCTTCGAGGCTGACGGCAAGGCCGACTGCCGGCTGCTCGTTCTGCATCCGATCGAGAGCGTCTGGGCGCGGATCCATGTCGGCTGGTGCGACGGACTCGGAGCGCGCGAAGCCGGAGTCGCTCGGCTCGAGGAGCATTTCACAAAGCTGTTCTATATGCTTGTCCACAGTCATATCGACTTCGATTACGGCGACGAGGGTCTGATGGCCGAATACGCGCGGGTCGAGGGCGGAAAACTGTATGTCGGCGACGCGGTATACGACCGTGTACTGGTCAGCGGACTTGACACTGTCCGCGGCACGACGGCGAAGCTGCTGCACGATTTCGCGGCGGCAGGCGGACGTCTGGTCGTAGCCGGAGACGCGCCGGGAGCGGTCGACTGCATAGCCGGCGCGCCCGAATGGTGTGCCGAGACAATCGACTTTGACGAGGCGGCGATCGCGGACGCTTTGTCCGACTGCGCGTATGACATTCGCTACGAGGACGGCAGCTGTGCCGCCGAGATATTCTGTCAGGCGAAGCAGGTCGGCTCGGAGCTGCGCATGGTACTGCTTAACGACAACCGCGGCGAAGGTCACAAGGGCGTGACTGTACGTGTAAAGGCGAACGGCGAGGTTGTGCGCTACATACCCGAGAGCGGCGAGGCGGTCAGGGTCAAGTCCGAGCGCGACGGCGAGTATGTCAAATTCACGCTCGACTTTGAGGCAAAGGGACTATTGCTAATTTCGGTCGGCGGAAACGCGACTGCGACCGATTCGGTCGATGCTGATTTGACTGTATCCGAATCACTTTCCGCTGACACCACGACGAACGAGCGCAGGGTTATCGGCGGCGGATACGAATACGAGCTTGACGAGCCGAATCTCTGTGTGCTCGACTACGCGAGCGTGACTATAGACGGCGGCGGGGCGAGCGAGCCGATGGAGATACTGCGCTGTGACCGTTATGTGCGCGAGAAATTCGGTCTGCCGTTCCGCGGCGGCGAGATGTTACAGCCCTGGTTCATCGGTCAGCGCGAGCTGCCGGTCAAGGGACGCGTGAAGCTGACATTCGGCTTTGAAGTCGATCTTCTGCCCGAGCATCCGATAAAGCTCGTAATGGAGGAGCCGGAACGCTTCGAGGTATACATAAACGGCGAGCGGCTCGAGCGTCTCTGCGACAATTTCTTCTGGGTGGACAGCTGCTACTTCGCGTATGAGATCAAGCCGTCACAGTTGAAGCCCGGCAGAAACGAGGTCGTGATCGTCACCGACTATCGCGAGGACTCGAATCTCGAGGCGATGTTTCTACAGGGCGGATTCGGCGTGAAGCTCGACGGCAACCGTCGCCGTCTGGTGAAGCTGCCCGAAAAGCTGGAAGTCGGCAGCATAGTCTCGCAGGGACTGCCGTTCTACTCGGGCAAGGTCACATACATTCTGCCGGTCGGAGACGTCGACAGCGGCAAGCTCGAGGTACCGGCGTTCGCGGGCAGCTGCGTGACGGTTTCCGGCAACGGCAGGTCGGCGCTGATCGCATGGCGCCCCTACGAAGCTGACATCTCCGGCATGGTCGAGGGCGGCAAGCTACGCATGACGGTGGTTCTGACCCGACGCAACACGTTCGGTCCGCTCCACTGCGTCCCCGCGCTCTGCGGCGCATACGGTCCGGGCAACTTCGAGACGGGTGGCAAGTCGTTCTCGGACGACTATATGTTACTTGACGCGGGACTTATGGCTGAACCGGTGGTTATTGGTTAAGTAGTAAGCTGAATTATAATAAAAGCGACCTCACGATTTTGTGAGGTCGTTTTTAACGTTTGGAAAGGAGATAGAGCGTATCGACCCAGCCGCTGATTATCAGTATAATCGGCAAGTAGCGATATATGACTTTCGTAAAGCGGTTAGGCTCCAAGCTGTCGGCGTTCTTGTATTCGAGCGACAGCGAGAATCGGTCGATTGACAAAAGCAATTCGACAATTTTGTCCGGAATCAGCACGAAAGGTATACAGACGGCAAACAAACCGATACCGAGCCACGGCTGCTTTGAATAGCCGTCGGCTACGAGAATCGCGAAATTGACGACGATTCCGGCAGCGCAGAGCAGGGTGAGCAGGATTTTTTTGGCGGTTTTCATTGTGATTATTGTTCCTTTTAGCGAGTAATACATTGGGTGAGGTTTTGCGCAGCACACATCGATCTATACGGTCGATTCGTTCAATCCAAGTATATCATATTCCACATAAATTGTCAATATATTCAGACGATATTTCTACAGCAATTGTAAAATAATACTGTCACCAACAAAAAAACTACTCCCGCATAAGCGGAAGTAGTTGTAATAGATTGTGAAATCAGCCGTTGTACGCGTCCTCGTCGCAGACAATGGTGACGTCGGGGTGCATATTCAGCATCGTCGCCGGATTCTGCGTCGTGATCTTGCCCGACAGCAGTCCCATCAGCACCTCGTGCTTGTTCTTGCCGCTGATGAGAATTATGATCTTGCGCGCCTTCATTATCGGAGCCATGCCCATAGTCAGCGCGTGGCGCGGCACTTCGTCAGCGCTCGCGAAGAAACGCGAGTTCGCCTGAATCGTGCTCTCGGTGAGTCCGGTCTTGTGCGTCGCGGCTACAAGCTCGCTGTCCGGCTCGTTGAAGCCGATGTGACCGTTGTTGCCGATGCCCAGCACCTGAATGTCGATGCCGCCCGCAGCCTCGATAGCCTTGTCGTATGCCGCGCACTCGGCGTCGGTGTCGACAGCTTCGCCGTTCAGAAGATGGGTGTTCGCCTTGTCGATGTTGATGTTGTCGAACAGGTTCTTGTCCATGAAGTAGCGGTAGCTCTGGTCGTTTGTCGGCTTGATCGGGTAGTACTCGTCGAGGTTGTAGGTCTTGACCTCGGAAAAGTCGAGCTTGCCGGCTTTGTTCATTTCAGCGAGCTTTTTATACATTCCGACAGGAGTCGAACCGGTCGCGAGACCGAGTATGCAGTCGGGCTTCAATGTGATGACGCTCGCGACGATGTCAGCGGCTTTCGCGGACATCGCGTCATAATCTTTGCATATGTAGAGTTTCATTTTTACTATACCGGAATTTCTCCGGCTCCTTTCAAATTCCTTTTTTGCTTTGACCGAAATTTCGGCTCCGACCGAAACGGTGGGTATGCCGATATGTTCTGAATTTATTATAATACTATTCGAGTCTGATTACAAGTGCTTGGCAATAAAATTAAACAAAATGGCAATATCGTGTCAAAGTACCGCGCGGTTGCCGCGTTATTGTCCGTGCTTTTCACGGTAGGCATTGTAGACTCGCTCGAACCAGTTTTCGCGCTCGGGTATCGGGCGCACCGGTCGGAACGCGGTCACAAATTCGCCGCCTGACAGCCGTATCTCACCGACCTTGTCGAAATGCTCGCGGTCGATTGGAGTTGGCGCGGAAAGGTCGGGTTCGCCGTGCGTTACAAGGTACGAGCCGCGGCTCTTGCCGCCGTCGTCGATATACGCCGCGATCGCGGTGAGGTAGGCGAGCTGGGTTACGAGTATGTCGCGGTTTATCGCGAGCTCGGCGCAGAGGTAGGCGTCGCGCGCGGTGTAACTGTCGAAGTTCGCAAGCTCCTCTTTTGTCGCGTCAATCGCGTCGGCGATTTTGTCGCGGTCGCGCATGAACGCTCCGCAGGCAGTCATTCGCTCGGCGTAGGTCTGGCGGAGCGCGAGAATTGCGTCGCGGTCAAGTCCGTCGTCGGATATTTTCGACAGATTGCCGAGGTCGTCGGGCAGTGCAGTCAGTTCAGGCAGTGCAGTCAGTTCGGACTGAATATTTAGTCCTGAGCCCGAGTCGGAATTGCACGCGCGTTTCGACTTGTACGCGATATGCTCGGCGGCGCGCAGACTTCCGACCTGCGTCGAGTTCAGCGCGCTGCCGCCCGGGCGGTGGATTCCGAACACGCCGGCAGCTTCGCCGACTATGTACAGATTCGCGATGTTCGCGCTCTCATAGTCGGTGCCCACCGAGAAGCCGCCGTTGTTGTGCTGCGCGCACATATCTATTTCGAGCGGCTCGGTATACAGGTCGATTCCGTGGCTGCGGTAGAGCTCGATTGCCGGCGAGTTCATAGCCGCGAGCCGCTCAATCGGCAGACCGGACAGTCCGCCCGAATTTTTAAGGTAGGTATACGCCTCGTCCTCGAGCAGCGCAAAGTCGAGACTGCCGCATGAGGTCTCGGCGTCGGACATATTGCGGCGGAAGTCCATGTATACGCGGCGACCTCTCCGTCGTTCGTTATAGACGGCGATGTCGACAAGCGACGAGCCGTAGCCAATACCGTTTTCTAACTGTATACACAGCTTCGCCGGGTCGAACGGCCACTGGTAGCCCTTGCGGAATACCGCGGTCAGCCGCTTTTTGATGTCGGGGAAGTAGTCGGACAGGAACTCGCGCTCGTCGCTGCCGTCGGGCGCGGTCGAGTAGTAGCGCGGCAGAACCTGCTGGTAGGTGCCGGACAGATTCCAGCGGAACTTGACCGACGCGAGCCCGTACTGGCTCTCGGTGAGATTCTGCGCCATAACTCCGGCCGAAAGCAGCACGCCGTGCGCGCAGGTCTGGCTCTCGGGGTAGACGGTCGCGGCGTATATCGCCGACGGTCCGCCGGTCGCCCAGACGACATTGTCGGCAGCGAATACGACAAGTCCGTATTCGTTGAACGCGCCGGCAGTTTCGGGGGCGATTGCGACGACGCCGCAGGCAATGTCGCCGCAGGTCGCATCGCCGCGCGGCGTGTCATTGCGTGTCAGCAGCTTCGTTACGCGGTAGCCGTCGAATATCGGTATATCCTTTTGGCGCACCGACTTTTCGAGCGCTTCGGTCATGTATTTTGACGTGAGCGGACCGCAGCTGGTCGCGCGGGTGCGCGTGTCGTGGTCGGTCTGGTAGCCGGCGAACTCGCCATAGTCGTTGTACGGGAACGGCACGCCGAGCATGACGAGCCGCATGAACGCGCGTGTGCTTTCGGCGGCTTCGCAGAGCGCGAGGTCGCCGTCGGTCGAACCGCCGTCGAACAGCGACTTCGCCATATCGCCGACCGAATCGGGCGTGTCGCCCGACAATGTGAGCTTGTAGTAGGTCTGCTTGTCCGAGCCGGTGTTGCGCGACGTGCCCATGTTGACGCCCTCGGTGACTATAGCGACATTCGGGCGGTCGGAGAGCGTCGCGACGAGGTCGGCGCAGTTGAGCCCCGCCGCGCCGCTGCCGACGACGACCGTATCAAAGCTGTACACCGGAGCGGTCAGCTTCTCGCCGTTCAGCAGAAATTCGCGCGATTTCGGGATTATCGGGGATTTTGAGATTATCATTGCACTATCAGAGACGCGACAATGTGAAGCCGCCATCGATGTTCATGACACTGCCGGTCGTGTACGCGAAGTAGCCCTCGGCGAGCGCGTATACTGCCTTGGCGATGTCGCTCGGCTGACCCATGCGCTTTATCGGTAAGAGACCGCCGTTTATCATAACCGTATATTTGTCCTTTACGACCGCGGTCATGTCGGTTTCGATTATGCCCGGGCGCAGCTCGTAGACGTTGATTCCATACTCGGCGAGCCGGTCGGCGAACAGCTTTGTGACCATGGACAGTCCGGCTTTCGAGATGCAGTACTCGCCGCGGCTGGTGCTCGAGGTCTCGGCGGAGATCGACGTGATGTTGATTATCATTTTGTGCGCGTCGGTCTCGCGCTCAATGAGCTGTTTTGCGGCGGCTTGCGTGAGTAAGAACGTGCCCTTGAGGTTGGTGTTTATCAGCCGGTCGAGGCTCTCCTCGGTCATTTCGAGCCGGTCGGCGCGAACCTTCGGCGCTATGCCGGCGTTGTTGACGAGAATGTCAAAGCCGCCCGCCTTCGCGGCGGTCTCGAGTATGCGCGCGCGTCCGTCGGGCGTCGAGATGTCGGCGGCGACATAGATGGATTCGGGCGAACGCGACGTCAGCTCGCCGACATATTCGGCGACGTCCTCGGCACTCCGTGTGCCGACGGCGACAATCTTATATCCCTTTTCGGCGAGCAGCAGCGAGATTCCGCTCCGGTTACAATTGCACATGGCATAGGTTTATACTTCCTTTCGTGTCAGAATGTCACTTATTCATGCAGGCTTCCTTGTATATCGGCGCATAGAGCTTGCTGTCGCGCACCGGGCAGCCTGTGGTAGTGAACGCGCGCATCAGCTCGGTACACTTGCCGCAGGTTATGCAGCATTTGTTCGGCTTCATGTCGCCCGAAATCACGTCCTTCGCGAAGCCCTCATACGCGAACGCCATGCGTCCGAAGCCGGCTGCGGAGACCATTCCCGACTCGACCGCTCCGGCGGCGAGGTAGGGCGAGAGGTGACGCAGGAAGGTGTAGCCGGTGCCGATGAATGTGATGTCGGGGAAACGCTTCTGCAGCAGCGCCGCGCCGTCTATCATGCGCTTGACGCCGACGAGCGGGTGCTCGGGAGGCTCATAACCGCCCTTGCAGTAGGGACGGTTGACGTGCGGATTGTAGTAGGGCGTGCCCATCGTCATGTTGATAAGGTTGACTCCCAGCTTGTGGATATCGTCTATCAGCCGCACAGCTTCGGTCGGGTCGAACTTCGTGAGGTCGTCCTTGTCGTCGCCGAAGCCGTAGGGGTAGCCGATTCCGTCATGCACGCCGAGACGGGTAGCGACCGCGATTTTATCGCCGACCGCCGCCTTGACGGCGGTGATGACGTCGCGGTAGAGCCGTGTGCGGTTCTCATACGAGCCGCCGTAGCGACCCTCGCGCGTATATGCCGACAAAAGCTCGCTCATAAGGTAGCGGTGGCAGGCTTTGATGTCGACGCCGTCGAATCCGGCTTCGGCGGCAAGGCGTGCGGCTTCGACGTACTGGTCGACGAGCGAGTCGAGGTATTCGTCGGTCACGACCGGGTGGTCGGCGGGAATATTGAACGGCTTGTTCAGCACCGGATTGTGGTACGAGATAATCGGCGCGGGCTTGTTCTCGGGTCTCGAGAAGCGTCCCGAGTGGGTCAGCTGGCAGATTATCGGCGCGCCGCCGGTCAGACTGTGTATCTCGTCGACGAGGTGCTTGTACTTGTCGACATTGCCGCGATTTATCCACAGCTGTCTCGCGTTCGAGCGCGACTCGTTCGAGATCGCGACCGCCTCGAACCAATAGAGTCCGGCGTCGCTCTCGGCAAATCGGCGGTAGCGGCGGGTGGTAAGGTCGGACGGCGCGCCGTCCGGCTCGCTGTCGAAGCCCTCCATAGGGTGAATGGCGACCGCGTTCTTGAAGTGTATCCTGTCGCCCTTGACGTCGAACGGCTTTGCGAGAGCCGCGAAGTTGTCCGACAGGGGCAGGGTTATGCCGAGCGAGTCGAGGTCGGCTTTAACGTCGTCGATAGTCTTGTAATTAAAATCAAAGGGCATATTCGTCTCTCCAATCGTTAAGTGTTTTCGCGTCCTCAAAGAAATGCTTGTCCGAGTCGTCCTTGACGAACTCGAGCAGCAGCGCGTGGTCGCGCTTATCGGGCGCGAGTATGTCGAGGTAGCTGTGCCAAGCCTTGTCGAAGTCGGCGAGCGGGTAGCGTATCAGCGAACCGCTCCGCGCGTCCCAGGCGAACACATGGACGTTCGACACGAACTCGAGCACCGATTTGAGCGCGGCGATGTTGAAGTCGAGGTCCTTGTACTGATTCGGCTGCCAGTAGAGCGACGCGTTCGCTCTCGCGATGTCGTGCATCAGCCGCAGCGCGGAGTCGGCGTTGTTTGTCAGCGTGCCGCCGTGGTACTCGAAGCTAATCGTCATATTCTCCTTTGCGGCGAGGTCGGCGCAGAGTACAGCCTCGTCGGTGAGGCGGCGGCGCTCGGGCGCGTCTGTGTCCTCGCTGTTCTTGACTCCCGCCCAGAGACGCAGGTTCTTCGTGCCGAGCAGCTTCGCGGCTTTTATGTAGGACATGAACTCGGCGGCGGCGTCGGGATACTGACCGAGCTTGTAGTAGGTGCCGTAGGACACAATGCCGACGCCGTTGTCGGCGGCAGACTTCGCGATGTCGGCGAGGTTGTCGGCGTCATACGGCGCGTGTACATCCGAGCCGATTTCGATGGCGTCGAGCCCCGCCTGCTTTGCCATTGCGATAATGTCAAATATAGATTTACCTCTAAAGGTAACAGAAACGATTCCTGTCTTCATATTTTCACCTCTACTAACAACTAACAACTAACAACTAACAACTAATCAGGCCATTGTCTCGAGCATTTTCAGGCTGACCGACCACTTTGTCGGCTCGCCGCTTGCCCACCGTGTGTATTCCTCGAGCATATACTCGCCCATGCGCGCGACCTCGTCTCCGAGCGAGCCGGCGATGTGCGGCGAAAGGAACACATTGTCCATTTTGTAGAATAGGCTGTCCGGCTTCGGCGGCTCGGGCATTGTGACGTCGAGCAAGGCGACGCGCATCGGTTCGGCTTTGAGCGCGTCGATGAGGTCGGCTTCCACGACCTGCGCGCCGCGACCGGTGTTGATGAAGGTCGCGTTCGGCTTCATAAGGCTAAACAGCGAGCCGTTCAGCATACCGACCGTCTGCGGATTGTTCGCGAGGTGGTTCGAGATGACAGTACACTCGGAGAACAGCTCCTCGAGCGATACCTTTTTGACTCCAAGTGCCGCCGCGCGCTCGTCGGACAAAAACGGGTCGTAGCCGAGCACCTCAAGCTTGTATTCGTGCAGCCGTTCGGCGACCATCGAGCCTATCATGCCGATACCGATAAGACCGACCTTGTTGTTGTAGTTTCCGGTGAAGTAGCCGCCGGCCGAGCGATTGACCCAGCCCGAGTTCGCGGCGCGGTGGAAACGCTGGAAGTAGCCCTTGTTCGCGAGGATTATCTGCGCTACTGTGAATTCGGCGACCGGAACGGCGTTAGCCGCCCACGCGCTGAACACCTTGATTCCGGCTTCGATGAACGGGCGGGCGAAATACTGCACCGAGCCCGCGCCATAGAAAACGGCTCTGAGGTTCGGAAAATAACGAGCTATCTCCTCGCTCGTCAGAGAGAACATACCCCACGTAGAGAAGATTATCTCAACGTCGCGAAGCTCATTTTCGCGCTCAGCGAGCGCTTCGGTTGTGTATACCGGCTCGAGAAATTCCAGCTTCTCGGCGAGACGTGCACGCGTCTCAGGCGTGTAAACGCTCTCACAGCTGTTCTTGTTTTTGGTAAGGAACACGGCTTTCATAATAATGACCTTTCTGCCCTGCGGGCGGGGTGAAATTGGTGCGATAATTGATTATACAAACATTATATCACGCATTTCGCTCTGCGTCAAGCCAAAACTTAGCGCGGCATTGCATAAATTGTATAATAACTACGGCTTTCCGCGGTCAAAAAACATCCATATGACAACAAAATCCGCAAACCGGTCGGTTTTCATAAATGAACCGATACGCGGTGCGCGGATTTATAAACTGTATTTTGTTTTTTACGCGGCGGCGGCTTTATAGGATGTGGGACGTGGGCGAATTTCTGCGATAATCGCCAAAACAGGTCGAATTGCTGATATCTGCGATAATCGTGCGAGGGGTCGGATTACAGTTATTCAGTCAGATATTTCACCATGCGTTCGGTGTCCTCGAGAAACTGTCGCGTCAGCCGGTAGCTCGCCGTCTCGCGGTAGGGTGTGAGGCAGAGTCTGCCGCCGCGCAGCTCGTATATCTGTGAGTTCGGGCAGCCGAGCAGTATCGGCGAGTGGGTCGAAATTATAAACTGCGAGCCCTCATTCGCGAGCCGACTCAGCAGCGTTATCGCCGCGAGCTGGCTCTTTGCCGACAGAGCCGACTCTGGCTCGTCGAGTATATACAGCCCGTCGCCGTGGAATCGGTGATTCATCAGCGCGAGGAAGCTCTCTCCGTGCGACATCTCGTGCAGCGGTCTGCCGCCATAGCCGTCGGTCAGCGGCGGAGCGGCTGCCGGTATCGCGTCGAGCTCCTCGAGGTAGGACGCGGCGTTGTAGAAGCTCTCGGCGCGCAGAAAGTAGCCGTCACGCGGTCGGCGCGTCGAGCGGACGATAGTCAGATATTCGTACAATGACGAGCTTGACTGTCTTGTCGAAAAGCTGTACGAACGCGAGCCGCCCTCGGCGTTGTAGCCGCAGGCGACCGCGATGGCTTCGATGAGCGTCGACTTGCCCGAGCCGTTCTCTCCGGTCAGAAAGGTTATCGGAGCGGTGAGCTCGAGCGTGTCGAGAAGCGACAATATGTCAAGCGAGCGCAGGTATTCGTCCTCGGGCGCCAGAGTCGCCGACCTGAAGCGCTCGGAATCGAAGCGCAGCTCGCGGATATACAGATCATTCATAATATTTGAAGTTTTCATGGTATACGGCGACGCGGTACGCGTCGATTCATGGTAAGCGGCGATTATTAGTACACGTCGGCTCGCGGTAGGCTGCCATAATTTCCATCATTCATAAATCACAGCTGCCGCGGCGAGCTCATTGTCGGCCGCAGTGTGCCAGTTTTGATAGAGCGAGGTCAGGGTCGAGCGGGTCGTGACGGCGTTCTTGACTGCCGAGTAGGTCGCGTTTGCGAGATTCGTAAAGCCGGACGCGAACATATGCGCAAAGTCGCTGGTCGCGCCTTCGATTATCAGCTCGAGCATATTTATCGAGTCGTTGTCGCGCAGGCAGTAGTTTATCCGCTCGTTCAGATAGATTTCGTTCGTATAGCCGTAGTAGGACGCGTTCAGGGCTTCGAGTATCAGCCCTGACGTCTCGTAGTTCGGCGTGCTCGCGAGCGCGCAGAATACCGGAGCGTCAAACGACAGGGGCGACAGGTAGTGCCGCTGCTCCTCGTCGTATTTCGGATAGGGCAGAATGCCCCAGTTTACGTCGCGGTTCGTAAGACTCGTCATTTTCTCAAGGCTGCCGAATTCGAACAGCAGCTCGCCTGACGTAAATAGGTCGGACGAGTCGCCCTCGGGCGCGAGCGCCGAGTTGTTGTAGAGCATTCTGTACAGTATATCTACGATTCCGTTCGCGTCGTTGGCGAGCTTGTCCTCGGCCATGTAGCTGACAAACGGAGCCTGATTCGCTCGGTTCGTTATATAGTCGATTCCCATCGACAGCGCCGCGCCCGAAATGTATTCGTCGGTCGTATAGTCGGTGCCGTGACCGTATACTCCGGCTGCGGCGTTGACCTCGCGCGACAGGCGCGCCAGCTCCTCCCACGTCCAGTCGCCCGAGTAGACCAGGTCATACGGATTGTCGAGCGAATATTCGGCGATGAGGTCGCGGTTGAAGTAGACGCAGGACAGCTGCTCGGGATTGAAGCTCGCCGCGCCGTACGCAGCCATCAGCTCGCCGCCGAACACCGCCTCGTCGGTGACGTCCAAGTAGTAGGATTTCGTGTAGTCGGTATACGGCAGGCTGTACATATTCATGAGAATTCCCGCCTGCATGAACGAGCCGAGACTCGACAGCGGAATCGCCAGAAGGTCGGCGTAGTACATATCGGCCGCGACCGCCTCGAGCGCGGCGTCGAGCATCGACTGTGAGTCGACAAGGTCGGTTATAATCAGCGCGTTGTATTTGTCCTCGACCGCGCGGGTCGCGACCGAGCGCGCGGCTATGACCTCGTCGTCGCTCGACAGCGGGCAGATGGTCTCGTCGTCGGTAGTGGCGATTATGACTCCGGCGCCGCCGAGATTGCGGTCGGCGAGCGAGTCGAGCAGCTTGTCCGCCTCCTCGCGCGGGTCGACCGGCTCGGTGGTCTCGGGCGGCGCGGTCGTAGTCGTGACAGTGGTAGACTCGGCGGTTGTGTTCTCGGTCGTGCCCGGCGTGGTTGACTCGGTCGTCGGGTCATTGAAAACTATAAAGCCGCAGGACATACTTCCCGACACGAAGCATACAAGCAGTATCAGTATAATGCAGCGTGTGTAAACACGCTGCATTGTGCGGCGCGTGCATACGCGCGTCGGGCGCGCGCCGGGCTGTGTAATATTCATTCGGCACACCTCATAAACATAAATATTGCGTTTACAGTATAATATATTGACTTTGCGGGATAATGAAATAGCGATTGTATTTACTGGATAATCGCGTAAATATATCTGCCGCGTTAAATTTTGTCCGCAGGACTGTCGGCGCGGCAGTGCCGCTGACAGTATTCATAAAATATTATAATATTTTTGGGAACAAAAATCAAGCTCGATACGTCAAGATTAACAGTATATACATATTAGCCGGCTATGAATCGTTCGGATATGTATCTGTCGGATATGCGCCGGTCAGCTGAGCCACGCCTCGACATAGTTGATTTTGAAGCCCTTTTCCGAGAAGTTCTTCTCATACTCGGTTTCGATGTTACCCTCGGCAAGCGGCGAGGCGTGCAGGTCGTGCGTCAGATTTTCGAGCCGGAAGCCGTTGTCGGCAAATTCGATCAGCGAAAACTCGAACAGCGCGAGGTTGTCGGTCTTCAGAATTATCGCGCCGTCCGGCTTTAATATGCGCCGGTAGCCGTCGAGAAATTCGCGATAGGTCAGGCGGCGCTTGCTGTGGCGCTCCTTTGGCCAGGGGTCGGAAAAGTTCAGGTATATCCGATCGAGCGAATGGTCGGCGAATAGATCCCAGAGCTTCATAACGTCGCCGATAATGAAGCGGACATTCTTGATTCCGAGCGATTTGCACTTTTCCATTGCCAGCATAGCGACGTCGGGGACTCGCTCAAGCGCGAGAAAGCCGACATCAGGCTCGCGCGCCGCCATGCCGCAGACGAACGCTCCCTTGCCGCAGCCGATCTCGAGCCGAACCGAGCTCGGCGCGAAGCCGAAGATTTCCACAAGATTTTCGTCAGAGACCGTCGTGTTTTGGCATATCAGGTCTGAACACGCGTCTATTCTTTCGGCTCCGTGCTTTTTTTTTCGCATACGCATATTGCAATTTGCTCCTTTTTTTGATAGAATATAATCAGAGTGATAAACGGGAACCGGAACGGCAATGGTACTATAAATGACGTGCCTGTGCCGACGCCCGCGGCGGCGATTCCCGATTATTTCATTGATTTCAGTTGAGACGCCATATAGTATATATTATAACACAGATACACGTATATATGGAAGACATAAACGCAAAATTTTTTCGAATATTTTTCCTATGTGAACAGGAGGGGACAGAATGCCTTTGCCGGATAAGCAGGAATTTCTTGAAAAATTGAGACAAGCGCTTATCGAGCGCGACATATCCGAGACCGACATCGCGCCGTATATCGAGCGATTCGACCGCTTCTTCGAGCGCATGACGCAGGACGCCGAGAACGACCGCTCGGATTTACTTTCCGACATCGACCGCATCGCCGACAATATCGCCGACCAGATATCCGAGCGCTACGACGAGATCAACCGGCTCGCCGAGCGCACACTGACGGTCGACCGCGTGAAGCCCGATGAGGACGCGGAGCTCGCGGTCGCAGAGGATACGGACAATGGCTCGATTGACACGACCGATTCGGATACCGCGGCAATCAGCTTTACGGTCGACGACGCGCCGGACGGCGACGTCACACGCTCATTTTCGTCCGAGACGGTGGAGACGGCGTCCGAGACCGGTACGCCGGAAGACTCGGACGGTCAGTTGAATCTCGCGAATCCCGACGCCGTGCCGCAGGACAAGCCGTCAAGGAAATTCAGATTAGACAAGAAGCCGCAGTCAAATCAAGCGGCTATGCCGAACATGGCGGAGGGGCAGGCGGCTCCGAGAGCGGACATGACGTCGCGGTCGGATATATCGCGGTCGGATATGTCGCCAAACCCGGATGTAATGTCGAAGCCGGATATAATAAAGAAAGCCGATTCGGCGTCGCAGCTGATAAACGCGTCGCAGATGAAGCGCGAGCCGGCGAAGTCGTCGGAGGTGCCCGGGTATATCGACGAGGAGCCCGCGCCGAACAGCACTATCTTCTGGGTGCTGTTCGCGGTCAGCCTGCCGCTGACAATACCGCTCACGCTGCTCGTGCTGCTTCTGTTCCTCGGCGTATGGGGCGGACTCGCGGCGCTGATAGTCGGGTCGATAGGCGTGCTGATAGTCGGAGTCGCGGGCGGCACCGCGCTGTCGCTCGTCGGCATAATCTACGGCACGACGCAGCTCTTCTCCCAGCTGCCGGTCGGACTATATGAAATCGGACTCGGAGTGCTCATCGGCGGGTGCGTGATGTTCTGCGGCATACTTTTATACAACTTCGCGATACGGCTGCTCCCGCTGCTTATGAAGCTGGTAGCGCGGCTGTTCAGGTATCTTTACAAACAGTTTTGGGTGCTGTTTACGTTTCTCAGAAAGGAGTGTGCTAAGCTGTGAAACCCGCTTCGATAATATTTCTGATACTCGCGGTGCTGCTCGTAGGCGGCGGCTTCGGGACTATGCGTATCGCTGAAAACTTAGCGGCAAAAGAGGGCATTGAGCTTGTCAGCGAGTCGGATGAGGATACCGGTGATTATATCTACACCTACGATTACTCGGAGGACAGCATCGACAAGATTGTCGTCAACGTCCGCTCAGCTGACATACACATAATCGGCGGCGCGCAGAAGTCGTACATCGAGCTTATCAATTTTCCCGACGGAATGTATGAGTTCCAGTGCTCGAACCGCATCATGCAGATAAGCAACAACTCGGACATCTCGTCGCTCAACACGATAATGTCGCTCGCGATGAACTTCAAGGGCGTGCGCGGCATAATCAATTACTACAATGTAATGGGGCGCGACATGGCGGTCAATATTTATATTCAGGACGAGCTGCCGGTCAAGATCCTTGACTGCACCACGGTCGAGGGCAATATCCTCGCCGAAAACACGAATTCGCAGACCGACTACAATATCAAGATCGGCACCGGTTCGTTCAACGCGTCGGGAGTCGCGACGACGTCGACAATCAGCGTCGAGGTCGGCAGCGGCGAGGTCATACTGACTGACTGCTCGGCAATCAATTTCAAGGCTTCGGTCGATGACGGCGACGTCACGCTGATAACGTCTGACATGAACAAAATCACCGCCGAGCTCGAGAACGGTGACTTCGTCTACGGATATCGACGTGACATACAGTATGTCAAGTGCGACCTGTTCTGCGGCGTGGGCAGCGTCACAATAGACGGCGACAACAAGGGAGGCTACTACGAGTTTTCGAACCTGCCGACCGACGCGCTCTACAAAGTGACGACCGGCAAGGGCGATATCACGATAAACTCGAATATGCTTCCCGAAGCTGAGCCGGAGGACACAAGTACAGATTGATTTGCGTTATATAAAGAGGTATAAGCGATGGATAAGCGATATGTAGGCAGATGGCAGCGCGTGTCCGGCACGGAAATCATCGATATATTTGATGAGGAGCCGCCGCGCATGAAGCTGTCGTTTCCCGAGAACGGATATTACAACTACCCGCCAAACAAGTGCTATTTCAACGCCGGCAGATTTTGCTATGAGATAAATGATGAATATTATCGCATGGTCTATTCGCTCATATACGAGGACGGCAGACTTCGCGGTCACTATACGCAGTTCGGCATAGAAACAGAGATAGCATTCGAGCTTTGCGACGCCATTCCGCGCGATGAGCCGCATGGTCGAGCTGATTCCGGCAGGCTATCCGGTCGACGGCTTTACCGAAGCACAGCGCGAAAAATTAGTGTACAACGACCTCGAGTTCTGGAAAATGTGACCGCTGGCAGAATTTCGAGCCGACACTCTGCAGCCGCGATACGAAATGATACTTACAATATTCGGACGCGGAAATGTTCAGAATACTATAATTATTAAATGACAGGATGTGGAAAATGACAAATCGAGAGGCGGTTATCGCCACACTCAAGCACGAGCCAGTGTTCCCATTGCCGTATATGACCGAATTCACCGGTCAGGAGTATGAGAAGATGGTGCGGTATACCGGCGACCCGAATTTCATGTCGAAGTATGATTTCAGCATCGCCTGTACAAACTACAGTGGTCGGACTCACGAGATCATATACGTTTTCCAGAAGATTCCGTAAAACGGGAAATACAGGTCAATGCCTTGAAAGGGCGAGATCTACAAGCGAACAGCCGCTATTACTGTCATACATTGCTTTCAATTCAACTGAATCAATCACGTTCGGCGAAAATGAGAGAAAAGAGGTGCTGTTAATAAAGAAAAGTAAAAAATTTTAAAATGCCTATTGACAAACACTACGGTTTGTGATATAATCAAAATACGGAAATGTAATATATATAAGCATGTGTTACATAAAAATTTGATCGTTTCTTCTATGAAACGGAGGTGTGAATGATATGGTATTGGGAATATTAATAATATACAGTGCAGGTGCGTTCTATCGAAATAACATTGTGATTACAGCGATGCAGGAAATACCATATCACAATAGACGTATTTGATATTGCGCACAGGCAAAGATGTTTAACCATTAAGCTTGTGCGCTATTTTATAATTCAATGATAAAGAAAGGAGGGAATAACAGTGAAACTTGTTAAAGTGTTCATAGGTGTTATACTGGTAGCCATATTATCTTTGACTGTATATGCTAGTGCTGATGGCGGCTCTTGTAACGGAAATCATGGACCGTGGACAATTTCTTGTTCGGGAGATACCTATTCAGAGACTCGTACACACACTTTTGACTATAAAGGTTATCGTAAAACCTGTACTTATGAGTACGTAATTGCATACACAGATCGTACATGTGAATATTGTGGTTATAATGATCCCCATTACTCAACACATAGTCATGGATACAGAGGTCATGCGTCTGAATGTGGCTGGACGAATTCTGATTCGGATACATGTTTCTTAAACTAATAAGTTATTATAACAAATTACAATTTATATTAAAGCATAATTATAATTTGTTATAATCAAAACCAGCTGTTGATTTATTACATGATTCGCAGGATACATGTAAACAACAGCTGGTTTCTTTATGAGGCTATTAGTGTCGTTACCTATATGTCTAAATAAATTAAGATTACATATTATAGAAGAGGTGGTAACCGTGAAAAAGCATAGGCTTAACCGCGCTGCCTCGACAGCTGTGCTCGCGGCACAGCTCCTTATGGCAGCAAGTCTTATTTCCTGCGGCGAGGACAATGCCGGCAATCTTCCGCTCTACCGCGAGGCTGCCGTCAGCCTGCCCGACGGATATCAGCCCGACCCGGCGACGCTCAGATATGACGGCGCGAGCTTTGTCTGCGACCTTGTTTTCAGCGATGACGGGGGCGAGACCTATTATACCGACCTCAACCGCAAAACCCTGACCTTCGGCACTGACGGCACGATCCTCTCCGAAACTGCCGCGCAAGGCTCCGGCGGCGCCGCGCTCACGCTCGACGCCGACGGTGTCACGGTCAATGTCGATGAGCGGCTCACGCTCCGCTTCGGTGACGCTGTCGTCGAGCTTCCCCGGCTTTTTGACTACGACATCGATTCTGCACTCGCAGTCCAAAGCTACACGCCACTCGAGTTCCAGCTGCTTTCGGTCGTCAACGGTGATGAGATTGACTCGCTGACCGACGGCGGGCTGTACATTGTGACCTCGCACGGAATGCTTCGGGTCGACTCGTCGGGCGAGCCGCTCTGGCTGCGCGGCGATATCGCCGCGCCGACCGGATTTGTCGCGCTCGACGGCAGGCTTTATCTTATGCACGGTGAGGACGAAAAGAGCCTTTCGCGCGTCAATGCCGACAGCGGCGAGCTTGGCGAGCAGGTCGCATTGCCTTGCGAAATTTCGCGTGCCGTCGGTATCGGCGGTGCGCGGTCGCCATTGTTTTACAAAAGTCTTGGCAGCATTGCCGGCGCCGACGGATACGATTTTTTCGCCGCGACCTCGCACTCGCTGCTTGGGGTGAAACTGAAATCAGGCGGAGAAGCGCTCGACTCACTTGAGCTTATAAACTGGCTGGCAGCTGGTATAAGCCCGAGCGAAATCACCGCGCTTGCATTCGCACAGGACGGCTCGGTAGCAGTAGCCATCGGCGCTCGGCTCTCGGTGCTCGTACCTCAGAGCGAGGATGAAGCCGCCGCAATCGAGACTGTGACAATAGCCAGCTTCAATACAAACACTGCGCTGAATAGAAGGCTTGAAAATGCGATTATCGAATACAACCGCACACACGGCTTAAGGCGCATTGTAGTGCGCGACTATACGCTTTACGACGAGGAGCAGCGCATGACGCTCTTTTCGGCGAATATCTCCGCCGGAGAGCTTCCGGCCGCGGTGATTGCCGAGCTTAAATCAAGCGATGACAGGCTGCTGTCCGAGCTAATATCGACCGGGATATACGGCGATATCGGCGGGATGATGACTGACGCCGGATATGACTATGACGAATATCTCGGTTATGTAAAGAATCCGTTCATCCGTGACGGCGGTCAGCTGGTCTTCCCGCTTTCGCCGGCCGCGCGAACGCTGTTCGTAGCGCCCGACAGCTTTGACGGCTTACCCGGCCGAGACGAGCTACTTCTGCTCGCCGATTACACCGACACGCCTTTCCTGACGCGCAGCAGCTCAAGCTTTAAAATGTATATGCTGTCGGCGGCAATCGATGAATTTGTCGATTACGACGCGGCGGAATGCAGCTTTGACAGCGATGAATTTGTCCGGCTGCTGACACAGCTTTCAGGAATACCCGAGCGGCGGATATATCATGTATCGAGCGGCGCGGAGGAGCTGGCGGCGTTTGCGCGCGGAGATATACTGCTGTATGAGCTTATGCCCGCGACGCTGTACAGTTATACTGCGATGCGGATTGCGGTCGGCGAGCCGGTGCTTGTTGGCTGGCCAGATAATGAAGGCTCAAGGAATATCGCCGCCCCGCTCGGCGGATACTATCTGATACCCGAAGCGTCCGGAAATCATGACGCGGCGCTCTGGCTGCTCGACCGGTTGACGCGCGATACCGGCTCGCTCATGCCCTACCGCGAGAGCGATGTGTGGGCACAGCTTGACGAGCTTGACGGAGAGGTGAGCTATGCCGGTTATACGTTCGAAATCACAAGGGAGGACGCCGAGGCTTATATTGAGTTTCTGAACGAGCCGGACGGGCTTGTCGGCGCGCAGTCGGAAATTAACGACATCGTATCCGAGGAATTCTACGGCTACAGCCGCAGCTTTGAAGAAACAGCTAAGGTGATCGCCTCGCGTGTCGGTATATATCTTACCGAGCAGAAATAACCGCAGGGGCGATATAAGGAACGAGCTTATACTCGGCGGCGAGCTGCCGCCCGGGCTATTTTGTCGATGACTACGGCGTCGTGTGGAACCGCACCGGCACCGACCGCGACATCGGAGTCATCGACTATCCGGTGATTTCCGACATCGAGGACTACGACTACAAGCTCCCCGACGTGGACGAAGCCAAGCTGCGCGGCGAGCTCGAATAGCTGATGGCGAATAAAGGCGACAGATTCGCGGTCGCCGGAATCGGCTTTTCAATGTTCGAGCGCGCGTGGACGCTCTGCTCGATGGAGGAGGTGCTGGCGGCGATGGTCGCGTCGCCCGACGCGCTGCACAAGCTGCTCGACGAAATCTGCGACTACCACTTGAAGCTCGTCAATATCATGCTCGAATACGACATTGACGCGGTGTATTTTGGCGACGACTGGGGTCAGCAGAAGGGGCTCATAATGGGCGCGGCGCACTGGCGGACGTTCATCAAGCCGAGAATAGCGCGGCTCTACGCGGCGGCGAGAGCCAAGGGGAAGTTTGTAATTCGATATCTCCGAGATACTCGGCGAGCTGTGCGACATCGGGCTTGACTGCTATCAGACCTTCCAGCCCGAGATATACGACATCGAAGCGGTGATGAATTCGATAGGCAGCCGGCTGTCGTTCTGGGGCGGCATATCGACTCAGCGGCTGCTTCCGTTCGCTGACCCCGAGACGGTCAAGCGCGAGACCGCGCGCACCATCGGTATTATGGGAAAATCGGGCGGCTATATCCCCGCGCCGACACACGCCGTTCCGGGCGACGTACCGCCCGAAAACGTGCTCGCAATGCTCGAGGTTTTCAAAAACCAAAACGAATACGTTTATATCGACGAATAGAACTCGGCTCAACATTAATACCGTACCTACATATAGACGTTTAAATAAACAAAGAAAGGGTTATTATCATGAGACATGAATTTCTGCTTGACAAGGAATGGAGATTCCACCTTGGCGAGGTTGATGTCGGGGCGATAAGCTCGCACTCGGATTCATATGGCTCGTCCAAAGCCGGACAGGAGCGCGGAATCCCGAACATGAGCTTCGACGACAGCGACTGGCGTGTCGTAGACCTGCCGCACGACTACTTCACCGAGACCGACTTCAATGAAAACAACCTGCTGTCGCACGGCTATAAGACCCGTGACAACGCGTGGTACCGGAAGTCCTTCCGCATACCCGCCGAATACGCCGGAAAGCATATCTTCCTGTCGTTCGAGGGCATGGCGGTCACCGCGCGCGTCTACCTCAACGGCTCGCTCATCGGACGCTCGTTCTCGGCATACGCGCCGCTCGATATCGACATCACCGACCGCGCGTTCTTCGGCGAGCGGGTCAATGTCCTTGTCGTCTACATCGACGGTCTGACTACCGAGGGCTGGTGGTACGAGGGCGCGGGCATCTATCGTCACGTCCGGCTCTGGGTCAAGGAGCAGCTGCACATCGCGCACGACGGACTCTTCTTTAAGCCCGAGCTCGATATGCGCACCGCGAACGACTGGACGGTCGACTGCGAGGCGACAATCGAAAACACAAGCTACACCGCGGAGAAATACCGCATAGCCGCCGAGATATACGACGGGGACAAGCTCATCGCGTCGGGCGAGTCGGACGAGAGTGTATGCGCCGCCGACTCGAAGTCGGTGTCGCACGTGATACTGAATATACACAACCCCGAGCGTTGGGATGTCATCGAGCCGAAGCTGTACGGCGCGAAAATCCGGCTTATCGGCATAGACAAGAGCGGCAAGGAAAGCGAACTCGACGCCGACTCTACCCGTATCGGCTTCCGCACATTCACCGTCGACTGCGACCACGGATTCTTCCTGAACGGCCGCCCGATCAAGCTCATGGGTACCTGCAACCATCAGGACCACGCCGGAGTCGGAGTCGCCGTGCCCGATTCGGTGCAGTACTGGCGAATCAAGCGGCTCAAGGAGCTGGGCACGAACGCCTACCGCTGCTCGCACAATATGCCGGCAAAGGAGATACTCGACGCCTGCGACGAGCTCGGTATGCTCGTAATGGACGAAAACCGCCGCTTTGAGGCAAGACCCGAGGTGCTCGGTCATGTCGAGAAGATGGTGCGCCGTGACCGCAATCACCCGTCGGTCGTGATGTATTCGCTGTTCAACGAGGAGCCGATTCAGGGCACAAAGGAGGGTGGCAACATCTTCCGCCGCATGAAGAGCCTTGTAACCCGACTCGACCCGACTCGTATCGTCACCGGCGCGATGAACGGCGGCTACAACGACCCCGAGGGCGCGGCGATGTATATGGACGCGACCGGAATCAACTACGCGGTGCCGGACGGTGTGCTTCAATACCACAAGCTATATCCCGACCAGCCGGTGTTCGGCTCGGAGAACAACAGCGCGGTCTCGACCCGCGGCTGCTACAAGACCGACTCTGACAAGCACGTCCTCAACTGCTATGACGAGGAGCAGGTGCCGTGGGGACAGCTCATCAAAACCACATGGCGTTTCACGCGCGAGCACGAGTGGTTCGGCGGTATCTTCATCTGGACCGGCTTCGACTACCGCGGCGAACCGACCCCGTTCACCTGGCCGTCGATCGGCTCACAGTTCGGAATCATGGACACCTGCGGCTTCCCGAAGGGCTCGTTCTGGCAGAACCGCGCCTGCTTTGTCGCCGAGCCGATGATCAAGATTCTGCCGCCGCACTGGAATTTTGCCGCCGGCGAGGTCGTCAAGGTCATGACTGTCACGAACTGCGACGAGGTCGAGCTGATTCTCAACGGCAAATCGCTCGGAAGAAAGCCGAGCGACGTCTGCGACCAGTGCTTCTGGGAGGTCGAATACGAGCCGGGCACGATTTCGGCGATCGGCTACCGCGAGGGCGTCGGCGTCGCCAAGACCGAAAATGTAACGTCGGGCGCGCCCGCGAAGATTGTGATCGAGCCGCACCGCGAATATATCAACAACGACGGTCGCGACACGGTGATATTCAATTTCAGCGTAGTCGACAAGGACGGAATACCGGTCGAGACCGCAAGCAATCTGCTCGAATTCGAAATCGACGGTGACGGCATACTGCTCGGCGTCGGAAACGGCGACCCGAACTCGCATGAGAGCGACCACGAGCCCCGCCGCAGCCTGTTCGCCGGACACGCGCAGGCGCTTGTGCAGTCTCGGCTCGGAGCGAAGCGGCTGGCAGTCAAGGCGAGCGGCGCCGGACTTGAGGGAGCGGTGTGCGAGCTTGAGGTGCGCTCGGTCGAAGCGCCGAAATACATCTTCGCGTCCGAAAACCGCGCCGTGGGTGGATTCACGATTTCGAGCGAAACCTACGCGTCCGAGCCGGATATCTTCACCGAATTCTCGGACAACGACATGAACTCGCTCGAACCGATAGCGTTCGACGCGTGGAATATAAAGCCGGGTTTCGGGTCGGGCTGGAAGCTGCTACGAGCTGTTGTGAATATACCGCGCTCGCAGAACCCTGATTCGACCGGCGAGGTTGAACTGTCGATAAATGAGCTGCACGCCGCCGCCGTCAGAATCGCCGTCGGCAAAAATACAGTGTATTCGTCCGACGACAAACATTCGGGCAGACTCGACGTGAAGTTTAAGCCCGAGAGCTGCGGCAAGGTCGAACTGCGCATTGTAATTGCCGCTGACGATGAGCCGTCTGGCATCAAGGGCGGAGTGTCGCTGCGCACACTGTAAGGGTTAAATTGGCGTAAATTTAATAAATTAAAATTATAATGTTCGGTGCGGTCTCGAATCGCCACCGCGCTGGGCGTGCGTTGTGCATACCTTACAAATAATATTCTGAAATTTTGGGGAAATAAGCTCTTTAATTTTCGGAAGAAATTTGATACAATATTATACGTTGAATATTGACTCATCCAGTTAAGACACGTGCCGCGCTTAAATTATTTAGGAGGAAAAATTTAATGGCAAGCTTATCTCTGAAGCATATCTATAAGAAATATCCCGGCGGCGTCACCGCCGTATCCGACTTCTGCCTTGAAATTAAGGACAAGGAGTTCATCATTTTCGTCGGACCTTCCGGATGCGGTAAGTCCACCACCCTGCGTATGATCGCGGGACTTGAGGAAATCACCGAGGGCGAGCTCTTCATCGGCGACAAGCTCGTAAACGACGTCGCTCCGAAGGACCGCGATATCGCGATGGTGTTCCAGAACTACGCTCTGTATCCGCATATGTCGGTGTTTGACAACATGGCGTTCGGTCTGAAGCTCCGCAAGACCCCGAAGGAAGAGATCAAGAGAAAGGTCGAAGAGGCCGCTCGTATCCTCGACATCACCCACCTGCTTGACAGAAAGCCGAAGGCTCTGTCGGGCGGTCAGAAGCAGCGTGTCGCGCTCGGACGCGCTATCGTCCGCGACCCGAAGGTATTCCTTCTTGACGAGCCGCTGTCGAACCTCGACGCGAAGCTCCGTGCGACGATGAGAACTGAGCTTACCAAAATCCACAAGAGACTCGGCACGACGTTTATTTACGTTACGCACGACCAGGTCGAGGCTATGACCATGGCTACGAGAATCGTCGTTATGAAGGACGGTCTCATTCAGCAGGTCGACTCTCCTCAGAACCTGTACGACTATCCGTGCAACCTGTTCGTCGCAGGCTTCATCGGCACGCCTCAGATGAACTTCATCAACGCTAAGCTCGAGAAGAAGGGCGAGGACGTATATGTCAACTTCGCCGGCAACTCGCTGAAGCTCCCGAACGAAAAGGCCAACAACCCCGACCTCAAGGACTATATCGGCAAGGAAGTCATTATCGGTCTGCGCCCCGAGTGCATTCACGACGAGCCGATGTATCTGTCCAGCATGGCTGACAGCGTAATCTCCTGCAACGTCGACGTCACCGAGCTTATGGGTAATGAAATCTTCCTGTACCTCGCGGCTGACGAGGAGCAGTCGCTCACCGCGCGCGTTTCGTCGCGTTCGACCGCAAGAGCCGGCGACACCATCAAGGTCGCAATCGATCTTTCGAGACTCCATATCTTCGATAAGGACACCGAAAGATGCATAGTTCACTAATTTAGTGAGAAACTATAATGAAGCTCCCCGACGCGTTCGCGTCGGGGGCTTTGTTCTGTAACAACTGTCGACGAGTTGACGATGATGTAAGTTTACAAATGCAAAAGTCAGGTAAAAATTCTTATACTTTTCGATTAAATAGCCATAGACATTACGTTGAAATAATGGTATAATATATGTAGTCGGATATATAATAAACCTATGTATATGAAAAAGGAAGAAAGGGGAATTTATTATATGTATAAATATGATTTGCGCCTGAAATCCATATTACTCGCTCTGGTTATGACCGGCTCGTATCTGCTTGCAAGCTGCGGCTCGGAGTCTGAAGGAGAAGAAACCACTGTCGCGTCTGGCAACAGCTCTGCCGATGAAACTACCGCCGAGGTCAGCGCGTTCGATTCGCTGCCCGCCGAAGATTACGACGGATATACTTTTAAGGTATATCTTAACAATCAGGACGACCGCTATGTCGACATGATGACCGAGGGCGAGGAAACCGGCGATATTTTCAACGATCTTATCTATCTGCGCAACCTCGCGGTCGAGGATAAGTACAACATCACCTTTGAGTTTGCCGAGGACGACTACAACCTTTTAATCTCGACGGCGCGCGAGTCAGTAATGGCTGGCGATGAGCCGTGGGATCTCTATTTCGCGAATTGCTACGCGGCTCCGCTCGCGGCTGAGGGCTACTGCTACGAGATGAACTCGCTTCCGAACGTCGATTTGTCGAACCCATGGTGGGATCCGGCGGCGCTCGAGGGAATGTCGGTCGGCGGCAAGAACTATATCGTCACCGGCGATATCAGCCCGACCAGCCTGCTTACCTCGTCCTGCATGGTGTTCAACAAGCGGCTGCTCGACGAATCGGGAATCGAATATCCCTATCAGTCGGTGCGCGACGGCACATGGACGCTTGAATCGCTCGCGTCGATCACCGCAGACCTGACTCGCGATGTGAACGGCGACGGCTCGTATACGTTAGGCGACGACGTTTTCGGCTACACGAGCTGGATGTGCGACTCGCCCTACTCGTTCTTCTACGGCGCAGGCGGAACGCTGTCAGCCAAGGATGAAAACGATATACCCTATGTTGACTATGATATCGAAAAGATCACAAACATTTACGAATATGTCTATCGCATCATAGTCACCAACAACTCCTACTTTGTCACCGACGCCAATCTTTACGAGACCTTCGCGCAGTGCTTCAACGACGGCGGAGCTTATTTCTCCGAGATAACATTGCAGAAGATCGAGCTTTTCCTGCGCGATATGCAGGACGACTTCGGTATTATACCGATACCGAAGTATGATGAAGCGCAGGACGAATACCTGTCGTGCGTCAACGGCGCGGGCGGATTTATCTTTGTTCCGGCGAACGCGTCCGACCCGGCGCGCACCGGCATGATCGTGGAGGCTCTGGCAGCCGGCGCTTACGACAACGTTACGCCCGAGCTCTACGACGTCATCACCAAGACTAAGAATGTCCGCGACGAAGAATCGGCGGAGATGGTCGACCTCATAATCAAGAACCGCGTATTCGACCCGTACTACATTAATCTGATCACCGGTTATACCTTCATGCAGGAAGCGCTTCAGCAGAAGAGCGAGGAGATTGTTTCGCGTCTCGAGTCCTATCGCACCGCGGCAGAAACGGCGATGGAAAAGATTGTCGAGACCTACACCGCAAGTCAGGCTGGCTGATTTGCCGCACTGACAAAATCGACAAATTGAATTGCAGCTATAATAATGACATACCGTCGCGATTTCGTGATGGTATGTCATTTTTGTATATATATCGTGGATTTGTATGAAATTGATTGATGCTTGTTCATGGTCATATTTGTATTTGTGATTTATTGACAAAATACGTCATGCGTGATATGATTGATTTGTCAATCCGCGTCATTGAATCGGTTCTCGGCTTCACCGCACACAATATATACGCTCTTTATTTATTGTAGTGCAGCCGCGGAAAATAATATAAAGAGAATGGCTAATTATCATGCGAAATCGTATCTGTGCACTGATATTATCAGCACCGCTTACAGCGACCTGTCTGTTCGCCTCGTGCGGCGAGGCGGCTGACGATACTGTATAGACCGACTCACCGAGCACACGACCCTGTCGCCGATTATCTATGAGGTCATAACCAAGACCCGCAACTCCCGCGACGAGGATTCGGCGGAAATGGTCGACCTGATTGTCAAGAATCGTGTATTCGACCCCTATTATGTCAACCTCATCACCGGCTATGGCTTCATGCAGGATGCTTTGGTCGCGAAGAGTGAGTCGATAGTCTCGCGGCTCGAGTCCTACCGCACAAGCGGAGCGGCGGCAATGGAGAAAATAGTCGAGGCGTATCAGACGATGGATTCCGCAGAATGACGGTGTAATCAGCCAACTGCTTACTGGCTGAATGGAATAAGTAATTCCTTCCTTAAACAAATAAACAAGACCTGACCGCAAGGTCAGGTCTGATTTTTTATGGATTTATAAATGGGTGTGGATTAATTTTGAAAGTATTATTCGGCGAACATCGGAGTTGACAGATAGCGGTCGCCGGTGTCGGGGAGCAGCGCGACTATCATTTTGCCTTTGTTTTCAGACCGCTCGGCGAGCAGCTTCGCGGCAAAGACCGCCGCGCCGGATGTGATGCCGACGAGGATTCCCTCCGACCTCGCGAGCACGGCTCCGGTCTTGTACGCGTCGTCGTCATCGATAGTCAGCACCTCGTCTATGACCGCGAGGTCGAGATTGTCCGGCTTGAAGCCCGCGCCGATGCCTTGGAGTCCATGTGCGCCGGCTCTGCCCTCGGTGAGATAGGGCGATCCGCTCGGCTCAAACGCGACTATCTTCACGTCGGGATTCATGCGCTTCAGATAGCGTCCGGTGCCGCTGACCGTTCCGCCCGTACCGGCTCCGGCGACGAAGATGTCGACTCGACCGTCGGTGTCGCGCCAGATCTCCGGTCCGGTCGTCTCGTAGTGCGCGCGCGGATTCGCGGGATTCTCGAACTGACCGGGGATGAAGCTGCCGGGAATCGATTTTGCGAGCTCGTTCGCCTTGGCTATCGCCGCGGTCATACCGCCCGCGCCGTCGGTCAAAACGAGCTCGGCTCCGTACGCCGCGAGCAGACGGCGGCGCTCGACGCTCATCGTATCGGGCATTGTGAGTATGAGTCTGTATCCGCGCGACGCGGCGATGGCGGCGAGTCCGATTCCGGTGTTGCCGCTGGTCGGCTCGATTATTGTCGCTCCGGGTTTGAGCAGTCCGCGCTGTTCGGCGTCGTCAATCATGTAGAGCGCGACACGGTCCTTGACGCTTCCGGCGGGATTCAGGTATTCGAGCTTCGCCAAAATAGTCGACTCAAGGCGGTTGGACTTTTCGTAGTTGACAAGCTCAATAAGCGGCGTTGTGCCGATAAGCTCGGCGATATTCTTGCGTATGTTCATAATATTTATCCTTTCATTGCGGAAATAGCCGCATATATTCGTGATATTATTATAGCACCGAGCGGCGGCGGTGTCAAGTGCGCGCGATTGCGAAAAGCGACAATGAAATAAACTATTGACAAACTCGGCGGCGGGTGGTATAGTTATAATATCAATCACGCAAAGGAGATGTGGCTATGTATAAAGAGGACAAGCTCGCCGCGCTGCCCTACAGACGGCGGATATTAGCTGAAACCAACGCGTATATCGAGCGTATGCGCGGAGAATGCGATGAGCGCAGACGAAAGTTTTTCGTGCGCGATATGTCGACGCCGCTTGATTATATGCTGTCCTCGGCGCCGCTGCGCGAGGAATTTGTGAAGATGCTCGGTCGCCCGCTCGACGGGTATGCCGCGCAGTCCGACTGGCAACTCGACGGGAATGACAGGAAGCCTTCCGAGAAATACGAGCTTATAAAGGTCGGCGACGACGAGTATGGCTCGATATACCGGCTGTGGGTCGAGGTCGACGCGGGGCTGTATTCGTATGGGCTGCTGTTTCTGCCGAATATCGTCGAGGGGCGGGAGTATCCGTTTGTCGCCGCGCTGCACGGCGGGCTCGGCACGTGTGAAATCGTGTCGTCGTTCTACGACAGCGCGAATTACAACGACATGGTGAATCGAATCCGCCGCCGCGGCGAGTTCATAGTATACGCGCCGCAGCTGATGCTCTGGGGCGAGGGCTACAACGAGACGAAGTCGGACGACTCGAATCACCTTGGGTTTGACGTTTTATTAAAGCAGGTCGGCGGGTCGATAGCCGCGCTCGAGATTTTCAAGATATTGAAAACGGTCGACTTCATCACGGCGAAATATCCGGTCGACGCAGAGCGAATGGGTATCGTCGGGCTGTCGTATGGCGGGTTCTACACCTTGTTCACCGCAGCAGCCGACACGCGCTGGAGGTGCGCGCTGTCGTCCTGCTTCTTCAACGACCGCTACAAATACGCGTGGGGTGACTGGGTCTGGTTCGACTCTGCGTCGAAGTTCCTCGACGTCGAGGTCGCGGAGCTGGTATGTCCGCGCGCGCTGTGCATACAGGTCGGTGAGTCGGACGAGCTGTTCGACGTGAAGTCAGCCGAGCGGCTCGCGGATGAGGTGCGCGGCTGCTACGAGCGACTCGGCATCGGCGAGCGGTTCAGATTCTCGGTGAAGCCGGACGGGCATCAGTTCAGTCCGGACGAGGACGACATCGATTTCTTTGTAAAGCGGCTGACAGTTTCACAAGGAAACTGACAGCTTCGCAAGGAAGCTGACGAAGTGACAGAAATACCGCCGCCGGAAAACCGGCGGCGGTATCGTTATATTGTCAGGCTCACTGCTTATGCCGTATGTAATAGATGAACGAATACAGCACCGGCAGCAATGTGGAGAGCAGGGTTACTGCGATATACAGCCAGAACAGTCCGAGAAATGACAACACAAGTATGGCGACGCCGCCGACAATCATAGTCCAGCCGGCGAAGCGGTGCGTTGCGTTCCAGTTGTTTTCGTCGTCAAGCGTCCACGGCACGCGTATGCCGACCGTGTAGTTCTGGCTGCATTTCGGCATATAGTTGCCGAGCAGGATTAATAAAAGTCCCAACAGTATTCCGACGACAATGTTTACACTGAGCTTGAGCCCGAGCGCATAGGTGTAAATCAATGTGCCGCAGAACAGCGATGTGATCGGAACAATCCACATGGCGAGCGTCAATGGTTTTCGACCTATAGCGCGCCGCTTCGGGTCGTATGATATGCCGGCGACGGCGATTATGTGCAGACCGAGCATTATCAGCGGCAGAGTGAATACGGCGAATTCCTTTGAGCTGAAACCGTCGGCGACGCCGTCAGCGTTGAAGTGAGTCGCGATTTTGTCGGGCAGGATATTCCACATCGCGAGCCCGACGACAATCGGCAGCAGCGTGATTATCGAAGTTATGATTATGAGCAGTTTGTGTTGTTTGAACATTACAATTGTTCCTTTCAAGGCTATTCGGAGCGGTTCTGCTTCGAGTCGGTCGATTGACCGAGTTCGGTAACCCAGACGATGATGTCTTCGAGCACCGAGGTGTTGAGCTCGTAGTAGATGAATTTCCCCTCGCGTGTGTCGCGTATCAGGTCGGCTTCACGAAGTATCGACAGGTGTCTTGATATCGCCGCGCCGCTGATGTCGAAACGCGACGCGATCTCTCCGGCGGGCAATCGTCCGGATTGTAGCAGCGCGAGTATCTCACGGCGGGTCGGGTCGCTGATTGCCTGTAGGGTCTGTTGCAGTCCCGATTTTAGTCAGCTCCTTTCGATATATTTAACATTTAACTTAAATGTTAAATATAGTATAACACAGGCGCGGAGATTTGTCAAGAGGAAATTCTATATAGCTGTCGTAAAATGCGCATGATTTGAAAAACGCCTGACGGTCGCGGTCGTCAGGCGATATTTTTAATATTTTGATGTAAGAGATATTTCAGAAAAAGACTACATACGAAAATATGAGCGCGCCGATTCCTACGGCAAAGCAGAGATACGCGCCGAGCTTCTGCAGGAGAAGCCAGAGATATGACGGGCTCGGGTCAGCGTTGAGGTAAAATCGGAAATCCAGCGTTTCGAGCAGCCACTGCACCTTTGGAAACAGCAGCATGAACGCCGAGACGAACAGCGTGCATATCGCTGTCACCGCGCCGCCGCCGGCTTCATTGACCTCGCGCTGCCGCTGCGAGTTGCTGCCGGAAATACGAAAGAAGTCGTCGGGTGAAATTGAATCGTTATTCGAAAAATACATATTCCCCACGTCCGCCGCGTCGATTTTGTCCTGCTCGCCGCCGACCAGATACAGCATGACAATCGCGGCGACAATGCCGACAATACAGACCACAGCCAATATCCGGTCGCGCAGCGGGACATAAAAATCCTGCGCGCGCTCGGACAAACCGTCGAGCTTGTCGTCGAGCATATCCTCGAGCGCGGCCTCCGACTTATCGTCGAGCGGCTTTCCGAGCGGAGCACCGCAGTCTATGCAGTTCATACGCGAATTCTTCTGCACCGCGCCGCAGCGGCTGCATTTTTTCATCCTGGCACCTCCCGAATGGTCTTAATTGCGGTTTTCATATGGTACTTTACAGTACCATGGTCGTTTCAGAGTATATAGACAGTTCCGGCATCATAAAGCCGACGGTCGAATATCTCAGATATCGTGACGCCGTCGATGAGCTGACACGATACCTTGTGTACAAGCGTGTCGAAGTCATCAAAAGGGCAGAGCGTGACGGTTGTACCGCTGCTGTCACAGCAGAAATGCCAGTCGCCGCCGCTGTTGGTGACCGAATACTGCTTGCCGCGATATCCGAATTCGAGCTCCCGACCGTGCGAAAGACTGTCGCTGATCAGGTCAAATGTCATAAATTCCGGCAATGTGCATCTACTCCTTTGTACCGCTGTCTATATTATATCATTGTCGCGCTGATATGTCAATAATTATTTTGCAATTTGCAAAAATATGCCCTCCCCGAGCTTGCGGAGAGGGTATGTAAAAAAGTGGATTATTTGACCGCTTCCCAGAGCTCATCGTAGTGAGCCTCGTATTTCGCGCGGTTCTGCTCGTAGAAGGATACAAGGTCGGTGCTGCCCTTGTTTAGTAGTGTGCCGACCGACGAATAGTTGCCGATGAAGTTGTCGAAGCAGAGTCCGATGTCGTAAACAAGACCGTCAAAGATGATGTCGAGCATCTCGGACGACTGCTCGTCGCGGACAAATTTCGAGTCGAGCAGCTTGTCATAATAGGCCGGCATCAGCGTCGACTGCGAGTAGTAGGCCATTGTCTCCATCACCGCGCCGCACAGATCCTTGTCCTTTGCCGAAATCGGCACGCAGACAAGTCCGTTCCAGACCGACGAATAGTAGCCGTCCTGATTCTCGTCGTACTTCGGGAACGGGATGATGCCGAAATCGGTCGGGTAGTCGCGCAGTATCTGCAATTTCAGCAGCACCTGTGTGCCGAACAGGACGTTGCCCTCGCCGAAGTTCACGTTGGTTATCTCAGTGTTGCCGTCGCGGTAGATGTAGTCGTAGAGCTTTGTAGTGATTGTGTGCAGCTTCTCGCTGCCGAGCGTCAGCTCAAAGCCGTCGTCGCCCTTGGTGACGAACAGCTCGCCCGACGCGTGTACGAACGACGTCGCAAGTCCGGTATTCGCAAGGTCTGAGAACGCGTAGGCGTCGTTTTCGTCCATGACCGTATTGCCGTCGAGGTCGCGCACCGCGTCCTTCGTGTAGCTGCCGAGTGTATCGAGCGTCCATTCGCCGCTCCGCACCGTCTCGTAGATGTCCGGCAGTCCGTATTCGTCCATAAGCTGCTTGTTGAACACAATCACACGCGCGTTCGGGACAATAAGGTCGCCGGCGGCGTAGAACAGCTTATCCTTGATCGACAGCGTCTCGGTGAAGCTGTTGTTCCACCAGGACTTCGTAAAGTCGACATATTCGAGCTCGGACAGGTCGGTCACATATCCGGACACGACCAGCTGCGAGATTGACCGGAGAATGTGCGATGAGATCAGGTCATAACGCGCGTCTCCCGACATCACGTCCTTCGACACCGGCGTATACATATCGATTCCGTCGATGTTCTCGACAACGAGGTCGATGTTCAGCTGCTCCTCGGTCTTGGTGTTGCGGTCGTATATCGCGTCGTCCATGATGTCGCCGGTCTGTTCGGCGTCTTCGATGTATGTATAACGCACGTCCTCGTCGCAGGCGAGGATCACGAATTCGCGTCCCTCGAAGTCGAGCTCGGGCACGTCGAAGCTCTCGACGGTCTCGGCGACCGAGGTGGTAGATTCGTTCGCGTCGTTCGTGCCGGTAGTCTCGCTGCTGTCACCAGCGGCTTCACCGCAGGAAGCGAGCAGCAACAGAGCCGTTATCAGGCTGACAAGGCGAAATTTTTTCATAATAGTTTATTTCGGAGATGGATTCCGATTTCCTCCTGTTCAGTATATATTCAGTTTTCGGTCGGCAGTATCGCGCCGTGTTCGGCGAGTATCGCTTTGAGCTTTTCAAAGTCGATGCCGCGCGTATTGCCAAAGTGACCTCCGCTGCCGCGATTGTCGCAGGCGAGCGCCGCCGCCGCGCCGACCGCCTGTCCCATAGCCATGCAGGACGCCTTGACGCGATAGGCTGAATTTGCGAGCCGGTCGCCCGAAGCACAGCGTCCGGCGACATACAGATTCGATATGCCCGAAACGGTCAGCGCCGACAGCGGTATCGACGGCACCTGCCCGTCGGTCAGGAACACCTGCTGTATGCCGCCCATGCCGTCGCGGTGCAGGTCGATCGGGTAGAACGAGTTGCAGATTCCGTCCGGATAGCGGCGGGCGGCGACGTAGTCGTCGGCGGTGACGTAGCCGTCGCACTTGATTCTGCGGGTCTCGCGCATCGCGGTCTCGGGGGCGATCGTGATGAAGTCGGGGTCGACTCCGGCGCGTCTGACCGCGGCGATTATACGGGCAACGCAGCGGCGCCCCTCGATGTCGGCTTCAGTCTTTTCACGGCTGTCCGCGCCGTTTCTACGCGAGATGTGATTGACATTGTTGTATCGCGCGCCGACGAGCGACTTCCACGGCCGGCGCATAGTGTCGGTCGGCTCGAGACTGCCGTCGGCGATAGCTTCGGCGAGCGCGGCGTCGATTTTCGCGCACTGCTCGTCAGTGAGGTTCGAGCTATTAAGATAGGCGCGCACCGTGCCGGGCTGAAGCGACAGCCCCTGCTCGTCGGGCGTGCCGCACTCATAGTCGGCGCCGGCGAACACCGACAGGTCGCCGTCGCCGGTGCAGTCGATGTAGGTCTTGGCTGACAGGGTTTCGAGTCCGGATTTCGACGTGAGTCTGACCGCGGCGATACGCTTCATATCGCCGTCCGGCTCGGTCACGACGTCGCAGAGCGTCTGCTCATAGCGCAGCTCGACTCCGGCTTCGAGCAGCATTTCGTCCATCAAGTGCGCGGCGAGCGGGATGTTGACGTGTACGCCGTAGTACCAGTGCGGTTTGTTCGGAACAAGCATATCGGGAATCTGCGCGCCGCCGATCGATTCGAGCCGCTTGACGTACTCCCAGCCGATACCGGCGATGACCTGCTTGTTGTGCGCCCAGAACTGCGCGATGTCGTTGTTGCCGCCGACCGTGAGTATTCCGCCTGGCATACCGTTCTTTTCGCAGAGCAGCACCTTTTTTCCGAGCCGTCCTGCCTGCACGGCGGCGACGAATCCGGCGCTCCCCGCGCCGGCGATGATGATATCGTAGCTTTTGGTCATTGCAATAATTCTCCTGTGATATTCTGAGTGTTTTAATAATTATATCATGCCGGCGCGAAAAAATAAATGCGATTTTCGCAGTATTTACTGTAATAATCGCAATTTACGTTAAAAATTTATCACTATCATGATTTTATTGACAAGTGAATAAAATCATGATATAATGTGGTTGATAATAATGGGCTTTTGCCCGAATCAAAATGACAGTGAGGCGGTGAATATGAGAATTACAATTATGGAATTGTGCGGGCGCAGACTTATCTGTGCGTACATTGCCATAGCTCTTTGTATTGTCGCGATACTGACCTGCGGCTGCGGCACGACCGAGATTGCCGAGCCGCTGACATATAACAGCTCGAACCTGGCGAGTTCCGGCGACAGACTGCGTGATACCAACGCCTGCGCGTGGGGCGGGGAGCTCTATTACTGCGAGGACGGCGCGGTATATTCGCTCGACGACAGCGAGCCGGTTTACGAGCCGGACGACTTCGCGGTCGACAATATTTTCTATTCGAACAATCGGCTGTACAGCTGGCGTGCGGACACGCAGTCGGTCAGCGTCTACGACCTTGTGACGGACGAGACCGAATCGTTCGCGCTTGGGATCGACGGCGAGCCGCGGCTGCTGTTTGTCGCCGGCGGGCGGGTATACATAAGCTTCGACGAGCTGGTGGTATCCTATCCGGTCGATTTCGGTCAGGGCGATAATGACGGCGATGAAAGCGATGGAAATATCGTCAATGATGATACTGACAATGATACCGGCAGCGGCGTATCCGGAAATGCTGATGCCCGAGACGACACTGCCGGCGACATAGATGATGCAACTGATGAAATGATTGACGATGCCGCCGCAGCCGGAGATTTTGCTGATACCGCTGCTGCCGCTGCCGGCAGAATCGACTATGCGCTGTCCGGCGCGATTTCGTGGTATGACTCGAAGCTTTACGCCTATAGCTCCGATAGAATCAGCGTAGTCGACGCGGAGGGCGGCGAGGTCGAGCGGCTCGAGCTGACTCTGCCGGACGGGGTTGAATACGACGCGTCGGACCTCTTTGTGTGCGACGACGGCGCGATATATTTCAGCGCGGGCGGACGCGTCATATACTATGACGGCACTGCCTGCCGCGACGTCACGCCCGGGCATTCATTCGACGAGCTACTGTTCGAATACGCGGGGCGGCTGTATTATAAAATCGAGGGGCGCATATTCTCGCTCGAGGGCACGAGCATCAAGACCCGTCTCGAGGTATCGACCTGTGACGGCACGGTCTTTCTCGCCGGCGACCGGATTATGTGCAAAAATGACGACGGCTACGAGTTTGTGAAGCAGCTCGAACAATAATATACCCACAGGAATAAAAAAGCCGCGGGATTACCTTCGGGCAATCCGGCAGCTTTGTATTTAGTGTTTATCGCGGGCGGTCGTGTGAAAGACTCACTCGGCGGTGTGTTTCAGATCGGCGACCGATTTGCGGACGATCAGCTCGGCGTCGAGGTAACAGTTCGGCTCGAATTTTCTGCCTGAGTTTATTGAGTCGATGATCTCGACGGCGCGCCGACCCGCTTGTCGACCGTTACGAGTGGGATTCCGGCGCGCTGTATCGCAGCGAACGCCGCGAGGTTGCGGTAGCCGTCGTCGAGCGGGTAGCAGACGACGCCGGATATGTCCATATTAAGCGCATCGCAGAGTATCTCCCGCTCGAGCAGAGTGTCGCGGTGCGAATCCATCATTATAATTATATACCTATATACCCGATAATTATATACCCGAGCTCGGCGGCGAGTCGGATTATCTCCTCTGTGTTGTCATCAGTATAGGGCGCGTGACCGCGATTGTGACCGTTCACTCCCCACAGAATCGTGTCTTTGAGTTCGCTCATTGTAGTACTCCATCCTTTAACAGCAGCTTGTCGCTGCAAGTGAATTCGTATTTGAAGCCGTCGGTGAGCGCGAGAGACTCTCCCGCGGTATTACCGTCTTCTGAACCCTCACTGACACAGTCAGTGGTGTATTCGATAAAGCATTCGACCGAGTCGATAAGCTGAGACTCATCGGGTGCGCAGAACACGAGCTTGCCGTCAGTCACGCCCCATGCCGGGTTTTGATCGGCGTCGGTGAGCGACGAGCGGAATTCGCTGTATTCATCGCGGTCGGCTTCGCCGATGATGATTTCGTATTCCTGCCCAGAGTAGACCTCAGTCCAGTCGGTTTTCATCGAGGCTTTGACTCCGAGCTCATCGAAGAATTCAGCGAATCGAAAAAGTCGGATAAAGCAATAAAGTTCGCACAAGTTAAGCCGCTGCTCGTGAAGGGGATTCGAGTAAAGCGGCGTGCTACTTTCGATATGGCAATTCTGTATTAAATTAAACCTTGGCGCACAGTTATAAAATAACATATGTGCCTGATAATTCATGCTTTCGCGGCGGGGTTAGCAGTTCGGCAAGCCTGCTTGCCGAACTGCTGGGGAGAGAGCATTTTTACGAGCTGAGTCCGCAACTCGCAGGCTCACTCACCTGGAGAAAGCTAACAGCAACGCACTTCTGCAACAGTCTGATGTATAAATAAATATATACTTGCTGTATATGTATACATAGGTACAATGTCGATATATAGGGCTGCTGCGGTTGACGATTGATTTATCGCTCTGGATGCTATTGTATCTTTGGTCACCTCGCATTCGGCGCATGACCGCGCAGACGCTTGTACAGCTTGAAAAAATAGGACGGGTCGTCAAAGCCGCAGGTGCGCGCGGCGTCAGTCATGGTCATATCTGAATTGCGTTTCAGCTCCTCGACCTGCCGGAGTCTGCGCTCGTCGATGTAGGCTTTCGGCGTGATGCCCGCGTATTTCTTGAACAGCTCCCGGAACGCGTATTCGCTCATGCAGCAGAGCCGCGCGAGCTCGGCTACGGTCGGCGGCCGCGAGCTCTCGCCGGCGTTGAGTCGTTCGAGTGCCGGAGCTACCCGCAGCCGCTCGGCGTCCGAAAGCCGATTCGACTCCTCCTCGCGCGCCAGCGCGCCAATCAGACTGTGCAGCGCGGCCTTTACGTCCGAGCGAGAGCTGATGAGCGCGAAGTAACGGTCGACGACGTCGCGAAACAGCCGCTCGAAGTGACTGGTGTCGCGGCAGGTCAGCCGGAGTATCGAGTCGAGCTCGGGACAAAAGCTCCTGCCGTCGGGCGTCATCAGTCCGAAATATATGACGAGCATACGCGCCGGCGACAGGTTGATGTGAGAATAGCGCGCGCCTTTTGGCAGAAAGCTGATGTCGCCGCGCTGGCAGACCAGCTTCGAGCCGTCGCACTGCGTGTATTCATAGCTGCCCTCCTGTATATACGCGAGCGCGAAGTTGGGTTTTGGTTGATTGAAGGTCGAGTAGATGTTCGCCGCCGAACGGTTGTCGACTCTGAAGCCCGCGATTTCGCAGACGTTGCAGTCGGCTTCCTCGAGCGAATGAAAGTATCCGCGGTAGCGGTCGTCGCTGTATATCATGCCGTCACCTCCAAAATTTCGAATTTATTAAATCTGTCTCGATTTATACAATTAATTCAACCGAAATGAAGCTATAATTATTATGTATGTGTATATTATAGCGCATGACTGCGCGAAATGCAAGATGTAAACCGCGTTTTATTTGACAATTCGAGGCGTGGTATTAATTGTGTGCTGCCTGATTTATGTCAATTATAACCAGACGCGATACGGTCGCGCGTCGAGTCGAGCGCTAAGTGAGAACAGTCGTTATATGGCAGAGCTATGCGTTAATTTAAGTTAATATAATAATAGGCGATTGTAAAAGTCATTAACAAACGAAAAAGTTTGCTCTCACTAAGCCGCTGCTCGGGGAAGGGTGACCCCAGCAGGTTCGTCCGAAGGACGAACCTGCCAAAAGCGGCGCGCATCTGTCGCACTAACGATAATGTACAAATTAAATCATTGCGTACAATTGCAAAATGGCAACTGAGCCAATTTATAAAGTTTTCGCGGTGTGGGGTCTGAGGTGCCTTTTTCCGAGTTGCGTCAGCAACTCGTAGGCTCACTCCCCCAGAGAAAGCGAACAGTATCGCACTTTTACAATCGGCTATAATATAATAATGAAAGGATTTGATGAAAATGAAACGTTCGGAAATCAACGCCGCGATTGAGCACGCCAAGGGACTGATGGTCAAGTATAGGATATCCCTGCCGCATTTCGGATATCTGACGCTCGACGGCTGGAGACGCGGCGGCGTCGACCACAGCCGTATCGCCGAGACGATGCTCGGCTGGGACGTCACCGACTTCGGTTCGGGTAACTTCGCGCGGGTCGGCGCGACTCTGTTCACACTGCGCAACGGCGTCGTCGGCAAGCCCGGAGTCGGCACGCCCTACGCCGAAAAATACATAATCATGGACGGCCGCGGGCAGGAGATTCCGTTCCATTATCACATTAAAAAGAACGAGGATATCATCAACCGCGCCGGCGCGAAGCTCGTGATTCAGGTCTACAACGCCGCGCCGGACAACACGCTCGACCTCAATAGCCGCCCCGAGCTTTGGCTTGACGGTGTATTGCGCCGCTTCGACCCGGGCGAGCTGATAGCGCTCGAGCCGGGACAGAGCATAACCCTGACGCCGTACATCTATCACCGCTTTTATGCCGAGGGCGGCGACACGGTCGCGGGCGAGGTGTCGAGCGTCAACGACGACCACACTGACAATATCTTTCTGAATCCGACCGAGCGCTTCACCGGTATTGACGAGGACGAGCCTATTGTACATCTGCTCGTAAATGAATATGGGCTGATATGAACAGGCGTATTATCTCCGAATACGCGGCGCGAATCGCGGCACGATTCGCGCCGCGAAATTATATCGCGGCACAAAAACCGCGAGCGGCTTGGAAAATCGTAAGAAATGATTGTTTTTTACTTCAACATCTAAAAAAATGATAATGCTTTTCGGGCGATTGTCTGCTATAATTATTGTAATAATACAAATTCGGAGGTAATATCATGCAAAATATTAAGCAAAGTATGCTTGCCGCGCTGCTGCTTGTTTCGCTGCTGCTCACCGCCTGCGGGGACACGGTCGAAAGCAATTCGGATGATAGTGCCGAAACCTCGGCGTCGGACGGCGAAACTACTGCCGGCGTCGACGAATACGGCCGAGAGATCATTGCGCATGGGCTGCCAGACGACCTCGACTTCGGCGGGATGGTGATAAACTGTCTCGTCCGCGACCTGCCCTCATACAGCATCGACTTCGGCGTCGACGAGCTGGACGGCGATATCGTCAATGACGCGGTGTATGAGCGCAACGGCAAGGTCGAGGATGAATTCAACATTGACATTAATATCATTACCGTCCCCGACACGAACACGACTACGAGCGAAGCGGTCGGCGACCTGCTGCGCACCTCGGTCATGGCGGGCGAGCGGGCGTATGACGTCTGCGCGTTTTATCAGATATACGGCTCGTCGCTCGGTCTTGACGGTATGCTTTACAATATCAACGAGCTTGATTACGTCGATTTTTCGCAGCTGTGGTGGAATCAGGACTTTTATGAGGAGCTGTCGTACAAGGACCAGCTCTACTACATGGTCGGCTCGATAAACCTGTCGGTCACGTCGTCGCTGATGGGCGTGTTCTTCAATCAGACGAAGGTCACCGACTATTACAGCGATTACGACTTCCTGTATCAGCTCGTCTACGACGGCGAGTGGACGCTCGACAAGTTCAGCGAGCTTGTCCGCGACATATACACCGACCTCGATGGCGACGGAGCGGCGAGCGAAGGCGATTTCTACGGGCTGACTATGGTCGAGGACGACCCCGGACCTTGGAACGCCGCGCTGAATATACGGCTCTGCACGAAGGACGAGACCGGAACTCCGCGGCTTTCATTCTACAGCGAGCGCTCGGTGACGGCGTATGAAAAGCTCTATTCGCTTTACCGCAATTCGACCGGCGTCTATTTCGGCGCTAAGGGCTACGACTACAAGACGGCGTTCGCGAGCGGCAAGAGTCTGTTCGCGGTCTGCTCGCTCGAGAGCGCGTCGACCCACCTGCGCGATATGACCGACGGCTACGGACTTCTTCCGATGCCGAAGCTTGACGAAAATCAGGAGAAGTACCAGAACTCGGCGCGCGATTCGTCGAACCTGACCGGAGTCGCGGTCGACTGCGACAAGCTCGACGCGGTCGGCGCGATGCTCGAGCTGATGAACTACTATTCCTATTATGACGTCACGCCGGCCTACTATGAAGTCGCGATGAAAACGAAGTACCTCGCCGACTCGGATTCGGCGAATATGTTCGACCTGATACTCGACGGCGTCGTCGTCGACTTCGGCGAGATCTACTCTCTGGCAATAAGCGGCGGACAGTATACTATGGATGGAATCTACGCCGGTCAGATGCGCAATCTTATCAGACTGAAGATAACCGACCTCGGCTCGAACTACGCGAAGTTTGAGAATATATACGAATCCTGTCTTGACGAGATTCTTGCGACCTACGACGAGCTTGCGGCGCGGTAGTGCCAAGGCGATTGTAACTATTGATATTGCGTTTTTACTATTGATAATATGAACGATTACACCAAATACGCCGACCCGTTTCTCGGCAACGGCGAGATAGACCTGCCGCATCCGACTTATCCGGCGTCGAGCTGGCACTTCATCAAGGGCTTGTCAGGCAACACATCTCCGGCGGCGGTACTGCCGTTCGGCAAATACTCGGTGCTCGGCTACGACGGCGCGTATCCGACCGGCAACGGTATCAACCGCATGAACTGCGGCGGCAGTGTGCCGAAGCTCTACGACGAGCCGCGCTTCATCGGGCTTTCGCACTTCCAGCACAGCGGCACCGGAGCTATCGGCGTATACTACAACTACGCGCTGTGCAGCCCGTTCGTCGGAGATTTCCCGGATTTCGCGGCAAGGAAGCTGATATCCGAGACCGCGCGCTGCGGCTACTATTCAGCTGAGACCGAGCTCGCGCTCGCCGAGGCCACGGTCAGCGAATACGCCGCGCTGCACCGCTACAGCTTCAGGTCTGACGGCGGCAGGATAGCGGTCGATTTCGCGAACAACGGGCTGTACGAAAATCGTCTGCGCGAGCCAGCGTCGGGAAAATTATATGTACTGTCAAATCGCGAGCTGCTCTGCGAGATGCTGCTGTCGGGCGTGAAGCTCTGGTTCGACGTGGTCTGCGACGGCGGCAGTGTCGGCGGGCTGTTCCACGGGGATAAGCTGTACAGCGGCGACAATCTGCCGCGCGATCTGTCGCTGTCCGAGCCGGAGTACACGCGGTTCGGCGGGATATTCGACGTCGGTCGGTGCTGCACACTGCGTGTCGCAGTGTCGGCGGTGAGCGGCGAGCAGGCGCGGGAACTGAACGCGGTCGAGACGCGCGACTTTGACGAGGTTGCGGCGGCGGCAGAGGCGAAGTGGCGGGACGCGCTCGCGAAGATTGAGATTGATGTCGGCGATTCGGTCGGAGATGTCGGCAGAACCGACGTTGAGCGAGAGCTGACGATATTCTACTCGAATCTCTATCATACGTTAGTCAAGCCCTGCGACCTGTCGGGCGAGGGATTTCTGTTCGACGATCCCGCCGGCGAGTGCGTCGTCGACATCGCGACGATGTGGGACATATACAAGACGCAGCTGCCACTTCTGTTCACGCTCTATCCGGACATATCGCGAAAGTTTATATCGACGCTGACCCGATTCGGCGAGAAATACGGATATCTGCCGCACTGTCTGCTGCTGTCGGGCAATCTCGGAATCGAGACAAAGCAGGCGCGAATGCTCGCCGAATATTCGATCTACGACGCCTACCTGCGCGGTATCGACGCCGATTATGAAAAGCTGCTCGAGCTCTGCGGAATCGACGCGGCGCGGTATGCCGATTATGCCGACGGCTGCGAGTTCGCGTCGCACACGCTCGATACGTCGGGCGCGTATTCGGCGATGTCCGCGCTCGCCGGACGGCTCGGCAAGGCAAGCCTGCGCGACGAATACGCGCGTCTCGCTAGACTCGGCGTGAACGCTTTCGATTCGGACGGCATGATGCGCGCCGACTCGGACTACTACGAGGGCACGCGCTACAACTATTCGTTCCGGTCAACGCTTTACGACTACCGACTGAACAGCTTCGGGCATGAGCGGCTCGAACGCGAGGCGCTGAGATTTTTCGGTTTCGTCGAGCCGGACGATTTTGTGTCGCGCTTCGAGGGCTACAACAACGAAACTGACATGGAAGCGCCGATATTTTTGCACGAGCTTGGGCTAAGAGATCTGATGTGCGACGTGATAAGGTCGGGGCTCGACTCGATGTTCACTCTCGGTCGGGGCGGTCTGCCGGGCAACAACGACAGCGGCGGGCTCAGCTCCTGCTATATCTGGAACGCGGTCGGTTTGTTCCCGATTAGCGGTCAGGACCGTATGGTCATAGTTCCTCCGCGCTTTAAGCGGGCGGCGCTGCATATGCCGGGCGGCGAGCTGACTATCGTTCGTCACGGCGGCGGCAGGCACACCCGCGCGGCTCGATTCAATGGACGCGCGGTCGCAGACTTTGAGCTGACGGTAGGCGAGCTGCTCGGCGGCGGTCTGCTCGAAGTCGAGATGGGCGAATGAAATAAACTCGCGGCTGACTGGAAGTCAGCCGCGAATTTTTATATCTTCCGGCGCATCAATATCAGCGGGCGCAGCTCGCCGCTTTTCAGCCGTATCGCGTCGGGATGGACGCCGTACTGCTCGAAGCCGAATTTTTTGTAGAGCGCCGCGCCGCGCTCGTTGCCGTCGACATAGTCGAGCTCGAGCTGGGTCACGCCCCGCTCGCCGGCGATATGTATCAGCTCCGAGAACATCGCGCTGCCGATTCCGAGCGACCAGAATTTTTGTTTCAGCGCGATCGCGACGCTCGCGCGGTGCGCGGTCTTGATCCGGCGGTTCATTGACAGCTGGCAGTTTCCGGCAATCTCGCCGTCGACGGTGCAGACTATCATCAGCTTATCGGGGGATTCGATGAGAGACGCGAGGAATTTCGCCTCGTCGTCGACTGTCTCGGTGCATTCCTCCGGATAGCGGATGATGAATTCGGTTTCGGCGGCGCAGCATTTGAGAAAGTCGAGCATCTCTGCGGCGTCGCTTACAAGCGGCGAGCGCAGCAGCGCACGCCGCCCGTCTTTTAGGGTTATCTCCTTTTCATCGTATAGCATTGAAGCACTCCTTTGCGAGTTTTTTCGAGTTTATAATTATATATTACATTATTTTAATCTGTTTGTCAATTATATAAAACGCAACACATATATATAGAAATGACTAATATATAAATATGATATTATTAATTTACATGCGATTCTGATTTTATATATTGAATTTATAAATACAGATTAAAATAAAATTATTTGATTCAAAAATAAATAAATATTTTTTATAAAAAGTATTGACATACGAAAACAATTGTGATATAATTTATATGAACCTAAATAATGTTAAATTTGACTTAACATTATTTAGCTCAATAAACACAAAAATATATTATTAAGTATTCTGACGGCAGATTGTTAAATTTTGAATATAATTAATATATTTTTGGCGTTTATCCGTAAGTTTCCGCCTGTGTGTGTACTATTTTATGGAGGTAACATCATGAAAAAAACACGTTGCGCACTTACCGCTGCATTTATGGCTGTTATGATTCTCCTTATGGGTATCACAACATCCGGAGCTATATTGCCGGAAAGCAATATAGCGATTAGCAACTATACGAGCTCGAAAGACTTCTTGGTTAAGAACATGGATGAGATATTTGAACATATCTTAAACGGTGGAGCTAATTTTAGCAAGTTAGCTATTGACTTTGGTTCTAGCAAGATTTCAAACAGTTTTAGGATCTATGATGTTGACAACGTTGATGATTACGAGGACGTGGAATATTTCCCTGTTATAAAAAATAACAGTGAAGTTATCGCTGTTTTGGCGGTGCATAATTCTGGCAATGGATATTCATGTATCGTCAATACTTCGTTGGGCGAAATTGTTGATGAGTTAAGTAATAAAGATGCATTGCTTGTGAGAAAAGGAATGAATCTTTATTCATACGACAGTAACACTATTCAAACTCTGGTTGAAAATGATTCTGACTTAACAATAAGCTTAAACGAAATACCGACAGAAGTGGTATCTAATTATTGTAGTGTTGCAGATGCCGTGCAGCTTGACAATTCTTATATTGACTGTTCTAAATATGCAATAGCATCAAAATCTACAAGAAGTGATTCGGGATCTCTGTCGAATTACAGTGTTGTTGGTCAGGGCTCATATTCGATATGCTGGGCTGCTTGCATTGCATCTATGTATAATTATCTTAATGGTTATACATATTCTGCTACAAGTCTTATTGATTCTTATCCAGATAAAAACCTCTATATCTATGAATATAGCGGTTCAAGTACTCCTCCAGCAACTGTTTATTACCGAGCAGCAACATATTCGAATATAAGACAGCATATCTTCAGATATTATTTTTCAAATGCTTTGTCTTATTTGAATGCTGTGACTATATCGACAATAAAAAATACGATAGATAGTGGTGAGCCGCTATACATAAGTTCTGAAGCTTCAAGCGAAACTGATTATGATGATGAGTATTATCATGCAGTTGTTGTATATGGATATAGTTTATCGAACTCAACATATTCGATTTACATAATGGATCCATATTCCAATAGCGGAAGCGGTGGATATGTAGTAGGAATTTATGAAAATTCTGCTCCTGCATATTATAGCTTGGGTGGAACTGGAAGAACAATGTATTTTAGAAGAGCTTTAGCTCCGAATGAAAACTGACATTATGATTAAATGCATGAGTTTCGCAAGATATGCCGTTGCATTATTTGTCATAATATCTGCGGTAAATTCGGTATCTTGTTCAAATATGCCAACCTCTTTAGACAATATTGAGTTATACAGTGGCTCAAATTATGGCGATTTGAAAGAAAGTACTGTTAATTTATGCAATGTATATTTTGACAACGATGTATATATATGTAAAAACGGCGAATTAATAAAGCTGTCAGACAATGATGTTATATGGGCACCCGAAGAATTCGAGTTAACAAATATATGTTATAGCGACGGAAAATTATACAGCTGGAACAACGGGTTATATATATACACATTGTCAAGCGGAGAGACTCATACGATTGATAGCGAAAACGACGATTTGCCATATCGCATATTTGTGGCAAACGGTCGGATATACATCGCGGGTTGGTATTCAGGCGAGATCGGTTCATATGACGAGACCGACGGCTCGTATGTCGCATATGACATTGTCGGTCACGGAGAGGTTGCTTGGTGCGACGGCGGCTTGTATGTATATGCCGGAGACGGTATCTATGTGTTCGACGATACAGTCGCATCGGGCGAAGTCAATGATATCGGCTCGCCGCTTGTCGAGGGACGAAAGCTCGACATCACACCGCCAGATGGAATCAATTTCAGCGGCAAAGCTTCCGATTTTGGCAAGCTGTATATTGCAAATGACGGCAGTATCATATTCACGATAGGCGACAATGTACTGCGCTACGACGGCAAGGACTGCAAGCGGCTCAATGTCGATTGCACCGAGCAGGATTTGCTGTATGTATACAAAAGCAGGCTGTACTATCTGGACAGTGAAAGCAATCTTTATTCCTATGACTATCTGACCGGAGACGTCGCGCTTGTGTATGAGGATATCCCGGGTATACCGTCGCTTGTCGGCGACCGGATAATTTACAGCAACATCCACGGCACATTCGAGCTTTTGCGTCTCGAATGACGGCTTCATGACAGCTATGACATCTAAATTTGACACGACATAGACAAAAGCTCCGCACATCAAGCCGTGTGCGGAGCTTTTCTGGAGCAAACGACGGGAATCGAACCCGCGCCATCAGCTTGGGAAGCTGAGGTTCTGCCATTAAACCACGTTTGCGTATTAAACTATATTTATTATACACAACCTCACGCTGTTTGTCAATAGCATACGTCAAAAATTTTCGCCGAAAAACGTGTCGGGCGAAAAATCGGTCGATGTGCGAGTGTCAGGTGCCGATGTGTTTATATAAACTGTAGCGAGTATAAAATTACCAGCCGCATAATTTTATACTCGGATGATTAAAACTTCCGCGCCGGGTAAACAATATGGTTGCAAAATAAAATGCTGGAGTGTGAATTTTTGTGACCGTCAAACGCGGAGATATTTATTATGCCGATTTAAGTCCGGTGGTGGGCTCGGAACAGGGCGGGCTGCGTCCCGTGTTGATCGTTCAGAACGATGTCGGAAACAAATACAGCCCGACCGTCATAGCCGCGGCTATAACCAGTCAGGTCGGCAAGACCCGGCTCCCTACACATATCGACGTGATTGCCGACCGCTTCGGCCTTGCCAAGGATTCGGTTATCCTGCTTGAGCAGATCCGGACTATCGACAAGCAGCGTCTCAAGGAAAAGATGGGACATCTCGACGACAGCGTCATGAAGCGTGTCAACGACGCCATCGGCGTAAGCTTCGGACTCGGTTGATTCTATATACATAGTTAAGCTGCGACGCGGCTTTTCTGTGTATCACAAGCGATGGGAACGGCGTGTCTGCGCCGTTCCCGATTTTTTGTGTCACGCCTTAATTTTATGTGAATAAATCGGAAAGATGCTTGAATTATGAAGGTGGATAGTTTATAATAATTATTGAAGATATTTTTATTTCAACCTTTACAAGGCAGCCGCATGAAAGAATATGAGCCTATAATGGACAATTAAAACTAACCATTTGTGGCGCCGCTTTGGTAGAAGGTCAAGCTTTGCCTCGCAAACCACACCACAAAAAGTAGAAAGGAAGCTTTTGATATGCAAAAGCGATGGTTATAGCTATGTACAAAATACTTACTGTTGACGATGAGGAGCGCATACGCGCGCTTATACGCAAATACGCCGAGTTCGAGGGACACGAGGTCACCGAGGCCGCTGACGGTATGGAGGCGATAAAGCTCTGCCGCGAGCAGGACTTCGACATAATTATAATGGACATAATGATGCCCGAGCTCGACGGCTTCTCCGCCTGCCGCGAGATACGCAAGTTCAAGCAGACGCCGATAATCATGCTCTCGGCGCGCGGCGAGGAATACGACAAGATCAACGGCTTCGAGCTGGGCATCGACGACTATGTCGTCAAGCCTTTCTCGCCGAAGGAGCTGATGCTGCGGATTGACGCGGTCATGAAACGCTCGTCGCACAAAACCGACGCGCCTGAAACTCAGAACGAGATTGTCGAGATCGGCGGTTTGAAGGCTGACATCACCGCGCGGCTCGTCTATGTCGACGGCAAGCGGGTAGATATGTCGCCGAAAGAATACGACCTTTTCTTCTATATGCTGAAAAACCGCAACATCGCGCTGTCGCGCGAGAAGCTGATCTGCGAGGTCTGGGGCTACGACTTTTACGGCGACGACCGCACGCTCGACACGCACATCAAGCTGCTGCGAAAGAGTCTCGGTCCGTATGCGCGGCTGATCGTGACATTGAGAGGAGTCGGATATCGATTTGAGTCAAAGTAACTCCGAGGATCCCCGGCGCACAAAAAAGCGAGCGTTCCGCGGTCTCAAGGCGGCGCGGCGCAAGTCTGACGACGCGCGCCATATGCGGCTCGGCTCGCAGCTCGGTATACACTGGAACTTCTTTGTCTATATGATGCTGTTCATGCTCATGCTGATAATACTGCTGTGGAGCTTCCAGATTGTATTTTTTGAGGAAATATACAAAGTAATCAAGATAAACGAAACCAAAAACGCCGCCAACGCGATTATGGTCAATCTCGATCAAACCGATGACAAGCTCGACACGCTCGCTGAGCGTATAGCGCAGGACTATGAAGTCTGTATGTATATCTTCAACGCGCAGGGAGATCAGGTCATATCAAAGCACTACCGACTCGACTGCGCGATACACCGGATGGATGATCTCAATATCTCGCTGCTCTATCTGGTCGCGCTGCGCAGCGGTGGTGAAAAGCTGACCTTTCTGCCGCAGAACGACTTCCGATATCTGCGCTACTCTGTGAGCGACTATTTCGGCGATGTACCGAGCGAGGACAGCGGTCGCGGCGAGGGTATAATCTACACCCGTGTCGCCTACTCTCCGGTGAGAGATAATGACTTCATTATTATAATGAATACGACGATATCTCCGGTTGGATCGACCGTGCGGACGCTGCGGACCGAGCTGATACTTATCAGTATCATTATGACGATAGCCGCGCTCGGACTGTCGCTGCTGCTCGCCCGCCGCGTTGCGAACCCGATCATACGGATAAACGCCGGAGCGAAGCTGCTCGCCGAGGGCAACTACAACGTGCGCTTCCGCGTGTCCGGCTACCGCGAGATTGTCGAGCTCTCCGAGACGCTGACCTACGCCGCCGAGGAGCTGTCGAAAACCGAGAAGCTCCAGCGTGAGCTTATCGCGAACATCTCGCACGACCTGCGGACACCGCTGACGATGATCGAGGGCTATGCCGAGATGATGCGCGACATCCCGGGCGAAAACACGCCCGAGAATATGCAGATAATCATTGACGAGACCAAACGGTTGAGCTCGCTTGTGAATGATGTGCTCGATATCTCGCGTCTCCAGACCGGAACGCAGCAGCTCTCGTGCGAGGACTTCAACCTGACCGAGACGATACGCGAGGTTATCGGTCGCTTCTCGAAGCTGACCGAGCAGGACGGCTGGACTATACAGTTCAACTTCGACACCGAGGTGACGGTCAACGCCGACCGCACAAGGATTTTGCAGGTGATATATAATTTCATCAATAATGCCATAACCCATTCGGGCGGGGACAAGCTGGTCATAGTCAATCAGCGCGTGATACGCCGCGCCGACAAAAACTCGGTGCGCATTGAGGTTATCGACCACGGAGAGGGAATCTCGTCCGAAAATCTTCCGTATATTTGGGACAGATATTACAAGGTTGACAAGCTGCACCGCCGCGCGCAGACCGGCTCGGGACTCGGACTGTCGATAGTCAAGAGCATACTCGAGCTGCACGGCGCGCGCTACGGCGTCGAATCGAAGCTCGGCGAGGGGTCGACGTTCTGGTTTGAGCTGTGATATACAAAAAATCCGCTGTGTATGTATGACAGCGGGTTTTGCGTGAAAAAACCGTAATTTTTGTGTATAAAACAGTAATGATTCTGCGGGATATTGACTTTCGCACAGGTATATTGTATCATATTATCGTAAGTATATAAGCCGCCGCCGTGCGGCAATAACATAAATAGCCGATTGTAAAAGTCATAGTAAACGAAAAAGTTTGCTTTCACTAAGCCG
>ERZ1643251.580-NODE-580-length-50381-cov-7.638080_pt1 | contig 50381 bp, 47 predicted proteins | sample MGYA00579261_ERZ1643251 | MGnify/ENA primary metagenome ERZ1643251 (study PRJEB29033, sample SAMEA4952267) | chicken gut metagenome | biome: Broiler Chicken; feature: Gastrointestinal Tract; material: Caecum | place: Ireland | collected 2018 | study: Broiler...
ATATGTATGTATATCATAATAGTATATGTATAGTATATATGTTATGTATAGTAATGTAGTGTTTATGTAAGTAGTTAGTTAGTGTTAGATTTAGAGTGTAGTTAATTGGTCAATAGAACGTCTGTTCGCTTTTGCTATGGTTATTATAGTACTAGAACATATGTTTGTCAAGTGTGGGATTGCTGGAAATTGTTGCAAGGAGTAGAGGGATAGAGTGGTGGAAATTGATCGGAAATGACTGATTGTGAATGATTGAGATAAAAGTGTTTTGTATTTGTATTGCGGACATTTGTTAGATATTTGTTTGTGCAGTGTGGACAGTTGTAGTTATAGTGTATATAGTTATTAATAATGGTTGTAGTAGTTTTGTTTAATACACTTTGTAGTTATAATATCTATTAGAGGTGGTATTATGTACCATTACATGTAGTATTCAATACTACGTGTAAAAGTTTTGATAACTACTTCTTAAAACAGAACAGAATATTGATTCGGCGTCATCCGAATTTGGTAACATATGTTACAAACCGGCAGACCTCTAGACCCTCAATATTATACTTATAAGTTAGTATAGTTGCATGTTTTTATTTTGTAAAATTACAGTTTTCAAAATCAATTTTCACAAGATAGACAGGGGGTATTTTACATTTAAAAAGTTAATCAATTTGTATACTTTTGATGTATGGGATTCACATCCACTCCGAGCTTCAATTCTCGACCATTTTCACCCCTCTTTAAAACTACCCTCTTCCAACCTCGACTAACCCCTTATAATTCCTACACTTTTCCCACCTCATCAAGATTTCATCTGACTTTCGACCTTCATCTCGACTAACCTCAATCCACACCTTCCAAACTCACTCTTCACTCTCCTATTCTCTTTCACCTCTATTCACTTCCAGATTGACTATACTAAACTTCTCTGAAATCACCCTTACTCACCACCTATCCTAACCCCACTTTACTTATCGAAATTGCACCAAATTGACCCTAAAATCAATCATACTCCATTCTCCTATCAAATACTCCACTCCATTCAAAACTTCAATTTTCACTTCAATTTGATTCACTTTTTTCTATATAATATTCACTTTCATCAATTATCACAAATGTACCTTGAAAAATTCACTCTCACTCCTCTTCCTTTTTCCATTTGATATTCACATATACTCTCCCATTCAGCTCTCCCTACGATTCCCCTATCATTCCCACACTCTATCAATCACCTAATCCATTGAATTCTACTTATTATATTTACCCTTTTCTCATCTTGCTCTCACTCCTTCCTATTTTCATTTCACTCCACTTGACTTCACAAATTAGCCACTCAACTCTTTACTTAATATCCCAGCTGTAACCAATAATATTTTCACTTTTCTCACTCTTTTTCACCATACTATCTACTTACTCTTTTCACTTGTTCATCCTACCTACCCATCTGACTCATCTACTCACTTTACCTCTATCCTCTCTCTACTCCACCAAAAAATCACCAACTTCAAAATCCATTGTCATCATTAAACTTTTTTCGAGTATTGACCGATTTTCTAATTTTGCTCTTTTCACCAATCTGCAATTTCATCAATCTAAACCAGAACTTTTTCTTATTATCCTAATCTAATCTTAACGGACACATATTCGATATTTTAGACATCCTGATCTACCTTCCATCTCATCTGCTCATTCATCTTCATCGATTCAACTTTATTCGTCTTATCTCTACCTTTTTACTCACCAACTGAATAAATCATTATTCATCCTGGATTTCTACTGTATCACAACCTACTCTCACAGTATCCAAATCATTCTCACTCTCCTACATTCTTACTTCCCAGCTGCCTAAAAAATATGTATACAAAAAGTAGCTGTAGAAGACATCCTCATCCAACTTCATATGGAATCATAATATATACTACAGCTACATCCAGCAAAATGATAAATCAAATCACCCACTACTCCTTCATCATATTACTTCATCTGGAAATATCAACTTATCTGAATGGTACTTACTATCATCCTTTTTTATAAAAGAATTCTGTGTTTCTTGACAGATAAACAGAATAGTATTATAATAGTAGGTACAAAGAGAACAACACAGAGAAAGCAATCGTGAAGCATTTTGCGAAGCACAATGCGGAACAAGGAATCCGTTGGAACAAAGTGACAACGATTCCTGCGGTAGCTGAGGTTGTTTTTATTTCTGTCTGTTCTACCGTACCTTGATAACTGAATATGGAACCCCTGGAAGAGTATCTTCTCTTCAGGAGAGAGTGATGTAGTTAAAAAAATAGTGTGGAGGTGATAGTGATACTCATTATAGTGATGTTGTAAATTTGCGTAACGATTTAAAATTACCCCCTCTATATGGTTTGGGGCTACGCCCCAAACCATATAGGTTATTCTTTCTTATTATCTCAGTAGCGTTAGCTGTTATTCTCTCTTATTAGTTATTCTATCTAGTTTAAGACTGTAGTTTGAGTACAAAGACGTTCACTTAGATATGATGAAAATTTTCATGACTTACGTAAAACTTATTATGTCATTTTTTTCAGATTAAAAATTTACGTAACAATTTTGAATGTAGCAATTTTTAAAATTAATTTATTTATAACTATATTTTTTACAACATAAGTATAGTTTATGGTTAGGAGGAGATACTTTTTTGAATAGTTTTGAACCAAAACCTTATAATCCAAATTTTGTAAAAATACCACAAGAAATCATAAACAAATCTGAAAATTTAGATTTTGATAATCGTAGAGTGCTATTTTTCTCACAGATATGTAATCTGGCTCACATAAGTATAAACGGAGAAAGATCAATCTTTTTTTATCCAAAAAATATCTTATATCTATGTCTCATTAAGACAGATAATAGAAAAGGTGGTAGCAAAGATAGTTTGAATCGCTTTATTATAGAGCTTGAAAAACAAGATTATCTCCATGAAGTTCCTGAGTATGACGCATATCGTAAAGCAAAAGAATATACATTAAATGAAGAGAAATTCAATCCATCTTCAAATTTCGCCATTTTACGAAATGATGAAATTAATTACATATTAAAAACTTGTCGTGAGAAAAAAATGTTTGGTATGACTGCTTCTTATAATTTACTACTCGTGTTATCTTATATACGAAAAAACATTTACAGAAATAAAGTATTTAATTCATCAAACCGTTCAGAAACTTGTTGGAGATACTACATCAATATTGCGAATGATATTGGACTTAGTGAGCGAGCTGTATCTGCTTGTGTAAAAAAGTTAATTGAAATGAAAATTATTTCATGTGATACCGCTCCAAAATTTCAACTACCAAATGGGTCATGGATTAATGGAAAAACTATTTTTGCAGATGCTTATAAATATGATAATTCATCAAAGCTATGTACTTCTTATTCATCTGAACAAGAGTTAAAAAAATGCAAACATGAATTAGCAACTTACCATTAATATAAGAAAGACAGGATTGGGATTTTTATAAATACCTTTAAAAAGATACCAAAAGAAATAATTTATCAGTCAGAAGATTTTGATAACAACAAGTGAATTTTATCATTCCTTTATATCCAGTACGCAACACAAACAGAGATGAATATTTTAAAATCAAACGAATGGACGATATTGAACAAAATTATTGAATTTTAACTTCTAACCTCTGTCGGCAAACAGAGACCATACATCATATACATACGAAAGGAGAAAACATAACATAACAATGACTAGAAACGCAAACGAATATCATAAGATTTTTCTGGACATCTCTCCTACTGATTTTCAGAAAATATTTCAAGACCAAAAATTAGAAACCCAACAGACAAAGATTATCAAGCAGAAAAAGAACATTCCATCGGGAGGTATCTTTCAAAATGATGAATACTACCCTACTCAAGCTCAATTTTATAACAGATTTATACGCAGCGTACTGAAAGAGATTGAACATGGCAAAAAAGATTTCTGCTTTAAATGGTATCAGATACAGGAATTGTTGAAGTTCCATCCATTTGACCTTCAGTGCAAACTTCATCATTATGACGGCAATCATGGTGAATATTATTTTGAAGTTTACCTGGATACGAAGACAAAACATAACAATATTAACTAAAAACAAAGACAAGGAGGTTTTGTACAACTATGAAAGACACATGTACGAACAACAACGACACATTCATATCAGAAGACATTGTTCTTCATTATATCCCTACTGGATCATCAATTATTGTACCTATTACAGATGAATATAAAATTTTAGCACACATAAAACCTATAGATGTTGGAACATTTGATGAAGAGCCAAAATATGAGGTGAATTTATCAATATGTAAGAACGTAAAGCCATACATGTGGCATGAGTTTGAAGATGATTTGATTTTAACCTCACCAAAGTATCAGATTTACACAAATGTCATGAAGTACATAAAATCACAATATCAGGATGGGAATCTTTCTATTCACATGTACAACGCAGATAGAGTTTACTCTCTCATGGAAAAATCAGGAGATTATTTATGCGGAATGACAGACGATCTCTCTGATTTAGAAGGCGGTGATTAATTGGCATTAGATAAGCAGATTCATGTATATTCTGTAGACACCGGACATTTTTACAACGCAAAAGAGAAACGTCTGCATGACCAAAACTGTAAAATCCGTATGGAAAAAAATTACATTAAAAACGGAAAGTTAAAAGAGCTGGGTAAAAGACTCATCAAAGCTGGATATTCCAAAAATACATTATGGAAATTATCATATATCACATGTAAAGATGAATCTTGCAACATCATACATCTTTCGAATAATCCTCCAGAAGACGGAGAAACGACCAGTGATATTGAATACGCTTATATGTATTGGAAAACACTCTATGATTACAAGCGGTATAAATCCATGGAAATCAAAGAACAGCTTTTAGATATGTTAAAAAACAGAGTTGAAAAAAGTGAACAGCTAATGTCTGAAAATGATTCTTTATCTGTAGATAGATTAAGATTTTTACATCCAGAAAGATTGAAGGATGTGAATGTCGTATCATTATTTGAATCATCTCTCAGCAGGACTATTGGTGCTAAAACTAATGAATTGTGTGATGATCTTATTGTTTTACAGATTTATTACTTTGATGTTTTTAAGGATATGTGTTTTCACGATTTCATTTTTGGTGTAGATGATGCAGGAAAACCTGTGAAATATAGGTATTTTACTTCTTCTGCTGGACAGATACGTACCAAAAAAGCCGTATTCATAAAAGAAAGTACTTGGTTGAAATATGAAAAAACACTCATGTGTGGATTAACATTAGATGCTATCAATCAAAAAGGTGGAAACAACATAAACAAGTACTTAGCATATCTCGCTTTAAGTAACTCAGCAACGGATTTATGGGAAGATTTTGACATTGATAAAACGATTGTTGTAGATGATTTTGAAACTAATGTTCCTGGACTCTTTGATTACATAGATGATGTTACGTACAAGATTGAACGTATAGCTTCTGATGCCTGGATTCCTCACATGGATGGGTGCGGATTAGTATTGCCTTCTACTTTGAACACAAACGCCATGTTTCGTGCGCCGTGGGTGAAAGGACTTTTGGCTTGTTTTGATTACGTTGAACTGATCAAAGAAAAAGGATGGTCTTCGAAAATTACAGATATTTATGGAAAAGAATACGATGTGATTGAAGACGATGTTCAGATTATTTTCACCAAAAGTCAGTTTAAACTTTGGAAATATTACGACAGCTGGAATGAATACAAGGACGCTTTTAAAAAGTATAACTGTACTGCTGGTTTATGTAACGTGGAAGAACCATATGTAAAAAATGCAAAAATCAATTATCAGATGCTCCAGACTTTAACGGATATTACAGATGAAGAGATTTTGAAGATTGCTGAACCATCTATTCAGAAAATTGATCATCTATGTGATTCAGTTGAGAATATGAAGAATGCGTTAGGTATCACTCCGTATAACCGGAATCCCAATCCATTTCAAGAAGCTGTGAAGATATATCCTAATCTGCTTCATGATACATATGCAAAAGATGTTATCAGGGATATTAAAGACAGTTTATTGAAAAAATATAGAAGTGGAAAATTGGAAATCTACGGAAAATACACCTTTATTCTTCCGGATCTTTACGCAGTTTGTGAATATTATTTTGGACATATTGCTGAACCAGAAGGGCTTTTACGAGATAAAGAAGTATTTTGCTGGCTATTCCGCAACAGCGATAAGTTAGATTGCTTAAGGAGTCCACATTTATATAAGGAACATGCAGTCAGGTATAATATTGCACACAAGGCTTATGGTGAAAGACAATCTGAAATTAGAAAATGGTTTACTACTAATGCTCTTTATACAAGTACTCATGATTTAATTTCCAGAATTCTCCAATTCGATGACCTTTAATGTCGAACTTTATGGAAACATAGAGATATAAAACTCAGTGAACCTAGAAATCTAGGGTGTATGTCATACGTTTAGGAATTGTAGGAAATGACAATTAGATGACATGCTAACAGGGGAACTCATTCGACAATCCTGTGCTAAGCAAAATAAAAACATTATATTATTCATTTGTAGCTTATTAATATATGTTATTTTTTAGGAAGGTGATTATATAAAACAATTTGAAACTATAGATTATCATGGAACCAAAGTGACAGTTAGTACAACTGGTGATGTAATATGGAAAAATAAACCTAGAAGAATCTACTATAATGCTGACGGATACTCTGTATGTTCGTTAAAACTAGACGAAGGATGGAGAAGTGTTCGTGTTGCGAGACTTGTAGCTATCGCATTTATTCCAAATCCAAAAAATTTACCTGAAGTTAATCATAAAGATTATGATAGATCAAATTCAAATGTCGAAAATTTAGAGTGGATGACTAGAAAAGAAAATGTAAATTATAGTAATTGTAACTGGCCAGATAGGTCTGGAAAAAATAACCCTAATTATGGAAATTGTAAATTATCTGAAATTTATAAAGAAAATAAAGATTATGCAAAAGAAAAACAAGGTAGACCGGGATTAAAAAATGGTAGATGTAGAAAAATTAAATTATTTAAGAATGGAAAATTTGTAAAAGAATTTGATTATATAGTTCAATGTTGTGAATATTTAAACATAATAACGAATTCTACTGCTACAATCTCTAGTGTTCGTGCGCAAATTGACAAAAGCGTAAGAACGGGTAAACCTTATAAAAAAGTTTTTACTTTTAAAAAAGAATAATATTTATATATATATATATATATAATGTTTTTATGAAAGTGCAACGACTATCGAACAGATAGTAAAGTATCTTTAGAAAAGATACTTTATGAATAACTAAGTAGAGTACCACAAAGGTGAAAATCCTTTGGTTGTTTAAGCATTTAGGGAAGTGCTGAGAATCTAAGTTAGAAATAATATGATTAAGATATAGTCTACTACTATCTTTTTTAGATAGTAGAGGTTGATGGAGATAAAAGTCTTGTAGTAGCTGATAAAACCTTTGTAGAGATTGCTGAACGCAATATGAATGGTATTGTACCACTGTACTATGACATGAAAAAAGCTTCTGCCATGGAATTAAATAGAAAAAATATATATCGTGGCTTGATTACTGCTTTTACTGGTGGGAACATCGGATTTTATAGTAATGCGATTTCAAAAATCTGGAACAGTGATATTTTTGTTAATGGAACAGGCGAAGAACGACAAGAAGTCATAGATGTGGTTAAGTTGTTGTGTATGGAGAATAATTTTGCGATTGATGAAGCTAAGACATTGTATACTCCTACTCGTCCACCAGAAGCAGATGTAAAAATTACAAAGTACACGAATATTAAAAAGTTACCACATTTTTTCAAATATGCAAAAGATAAGAGTGATGATCAGGTAGCACCACCTAACAAAACTATCATCAATAAATTGTATACCTTTATTCCGAATAAACGGATTGATACTCGTAAATTACATATTGATAAGATTGATTATGAAAAATTAATGTACGATGTAAACACGAAAGTTGATCAGACAGTTGTTGACTTGTATGTAAAATTGAATCGTATCTATAGATATAAATTCAGTTGGAGTAATGATACAGACCGTGTGGAAAATTTAAGTTACGTTATGAAAGTGATTCGTGATGAGTTTGGTAAATCTGGATATTCTGAAATTGAAATTACGGACATGCTGGTGAAATTCTTATATGGAGACAAGACAAAGAGATATAAACAATTACTGTGGTCAGTGTTTGGACATCAAATCGTTGAAAATTTGAGAAGAAATGTCAAGATTAAAAATGTGAAAATTAAAATCTGTGTTGACTGCGGAGAACCATTTGAAGGTTCAAACCGGCAGGTTAGATGTTCAAACTGTCAGAAAATTTATCGTCTCCAACAAGACAGAATTCGTAAAAATGGATGAAATTCGTAAAATTCCGCATTTAGAAAGTGTAAGCAGGCTTACGCTTAAAATTTGAATCGAAGGTCAAAATTTTTAACATATCTTAAGTGTGCTTACACTTTTTTGTGTCATTTCTGGCGAGTAGAAATGTGCAATAAGGGAGAAGGGTGGAACCATATCGAAGAAGCTGTCATCGAGACAGTTTGTGATCAGAGATACGTTCCATATTATATAGAATCATAACATATGTCACAGATTCAAAAGATGTTAGGAGGAAGACTACTTCATATATGAATGAAATGAGAAAAAATGACTTGTATACAAAAATATCAAATGCGGGAGGTATAGATGTAGACACCGTAAAAGATGTATTTCGATTAGCGGAGATTATCGTGTTAAATCATCTATCTTCCGTGACTCCTGACAGAGATGCTAAGGTATATCTTATGGATGGACTTAGTATTTCGTCCAAATTGATTGAAAATTACAAAACTAAAGATGTAAGAAATAATGAAAAGATTACAATTCCAAAAAAGATAAAATTATTACCGAAAGTTACACAAAGATATAAAGATAAGATTAACACATTAGTTTGATTTACATAGTTGGTGACTCATGGAACGATGCAGTCCGTTCCACCAACACCGAAAATTTCTCAGATAATTACTGAGCCTTCGGAAACATAGGGAGAGTGGCGAAAAGCTACTCTTCCACTATTCAAAGAAGAAGGGAATGAATAATCATAGAAAATACAAAAGATAAAATCACAATTTTTGAAAATGAAGAGTTTGGGAAAGTTAGAACTTTACTTATAAATGGAGAACCATGGTTTGTAGGAAAAGATATTTGTAATGTATTTGGTGATACAAATCATAGTAGAACATTATCTAGAGTTGATGATGAGGATAAACAAAGTATAGAAATTTTAGACAATATTGGAAGAACTCAGAAACCAACTGTAGTAAACGAAAGTGGTTTATATTCTATATTATTTTCTATGCAACCTCAAAAAGCAAATAAACGTGGGATGTCAAATGCGTACCCCATAGAAACACAGAAAAGAATCGACAAATTAAAATATTTTAAACGTTGGGTGACACATGATGTATTACCAACAATCAGGAAAACTGGCGGATACATTAATAACGCAGATTTATTTGTAGATACATATTTTAGTGATTTGCCAGATGCTCAGAAAAACATGGTGAGATCATGTATGCAAAGCATTGAAGAAAAGCAGAAGAAAATTAATACTTTGGAAAATGAGAATGATTTACTTTCACAGGAAACTCTAGAATGGGCGGACAGACCGCTTATTAATTCAATTATTAGACGATATGCGAATTGTTTAGGTGGAAATTTTGCAAAAGCGTGGGTAAATTTCAAGAAAGAATTATTATATAAACATAGTATTAATTTAAATACTAGAATTACAGCATATTTAAATGAAACAGGGAAGAAAACTAAACCAAAGACGCTTCAAATGTTGGATGACTCAGAGTTGCCATGTGCAGTAAGTACAGCTGTTGCATTATGTAGAGAAAACAATGTCGATATTTCTGATATTATTCAAAAACATGCAGGATGATAAAACTTTGCAATAAATTATCTTTCATTAAAATGATTTAAGAATTAATATCGCCTACAGGGCATTAAAGGAACGGTCTCCTACTTTTGCGGAAGATTTGGAGTTTATCAAACTATTAATTGTGATAGTGGAAATAAAACACATAAAATAAACCTGTATGAAATACCGGTTATTGATACAGGAGTATTTGTGCTTAAAATGATAATTAGTGTTTTGTAAGATAACAATCTACCTTTTTAGAGCGCAAATACATATATGCTTGTCTACCTATGACTGCGATATATGGCAGTATTTTTCGAGGGTTAAATCACCTCGATAAGCATAATTAGCGAATGGCTGGTGTCCGGCCATATTCAGAGTAGCGAAGTTGCTACTCTATTATTCCCATGTGATGTAATGGTAACATGCTGAGCTGTTAACTCAGTCTTACAGGTTCGAGTCCTGTCATGGGAGTCATCAATATTAAAAAATATATGTCAGTACTTCATTTTGATATTGATATTTACTGGAGGGTGTGCATAGTGGCGATTGCAGCGGACTGTAAATCCGTGACACAAGAAACACCGTGGGTTCGACTCCAACTCCTCCAACTTGGCACTATCGTCTAATCGGTAAGGACACCGCCCTTTCACGGCGGGAATATCAGTTCGAATCTGGTTGGTGTCATTGTATTTTTTATTCAACACCTCGGTCATAAACACGAATGCCATCGTGCCGAGACACATTCTACACAGATTGTGGAATCAGAGAACTATATGTTAGGGATACCTTTCATGTAGGTCTTTTCATTGCAAGTGATTGTAATGATCAAGAAAGAAACTTTCAAGTGAGTGGGTGTGGTGCAACTTATTATTTTTTGTAGTGTACAGAACTTTTCGGATGGATAATAGACGCTCCTGTGGAGAATAATCTAGATCAATGCTCAACGTGGCACTTGAGTAAAATCTAGAAAGCCAATAACCATCTCTGATGTGAAGCAGTTAAAAGCTGTGTATAAGAAAAGTAGCTGGTATGTAGGTTAAAGTCAGTCAGTACATAAGAGGTATGTTAAAACAAGCTGAATGGTAACTCAACATTGCTTCGATTGATGAAGTCATAGAATTGATCTAATATGGATTGGGATGTAAAGTCTTGAGGTAGCTCCTCTTGGCTCAGCTACATCTCCTATGTCGCATAATAACAAACTGTAATAATGATTGTCAGGTGAAAATCTGTTGAATTTAAAAATACACATAGCCTTGTCGTCTAATGGTAGGACATGAGAATTTGACTCTCATGGTGTAGGTTCGATTCCTGCCAAGGCTGTTTATTATAGCAGGGTAGAGCAGTCTGGTAGCTCGTCGGGTTCATTCCCCGAAGGTCACTGGTTCAAATCCAGTCTCTGCAATCATACCCAAATAGCTCAGCTTGGCTAGAGTGCTTGATTTGGGATCAAGAGGTCGCTGGTTCGAATCCAGCTTTGGGTACTATCCGATATTAGTGTACGTAGACTGCTCTTTAGCAGCTACAAGCACGTTTTCGGAAATATATCGTAAAGGGGCGAAATATATACTACAGATTACTAAAAAAGAAGCTTTTTATTTAAGATCTATTGGATTTAAAGATAAGGTTGATATTCATAAATCTTATCCAGGTCACAAAAAAGCAAAGTATTACATAACAGAGCGAGAAAAAGTTATGGATGCTTTAGAAAAATATAGGGCAAGGTGATTCATATAGCAAAAAATAAACGCAACAAAATCAAAATTTCATTTGTTGATGAACCAGCTGCTTCTTATGTGACTGGATCCTTAATTTATATTGAATCAGAAAATCACAAGATTTTAGTCGATGCAGGCTTACATCAATCAAATAATAAATACGAAGATTTTCTGATTAACAATAGGAAATTTAAAGCTTTTAAACCAAAAGATATTGATTACATTTTTATAACTCATAATCATTCAGATCATTTTTGTTTATTACCAAAATTATATAAACTTGGATGTACTGCAAAGATTGTCGTTTCTGAAAAGTCTTCAAGCATTATGAATCGCATGTTAGAAGATTCCGCTTTTATTTTAGAAAGAGATATTGTTCTCATTAATAATCAACAGAATAAAAATTATGAACCGTTATATACAATTGAAGATGTTAAAACTACCATGAATTATGTAAATGAATGTGAAATTAATAAGAGAATTACTATAGACGAGAATTTATCTTTTGAACTAATACCAAATGGACACCTTTTTGGAAGTGTACAAATTTTGTTATACATAAGGGAAAATAATATTGAAAAAACAATATTGGTTACAGGTGATATTGGGAATTATAAAATTCATAATTATTATGTTAACAAATTTGAACCAGTAAAATATGCGGATGTTATTATAGGTGAATCTACTTATGGTGATCGCCCGGATATTAAAACTGGAAGAAAAGAACGAAATAATGACGTAGAAAAATTATTTTCTATTATTACAACTCAAGTATGTGAATTGAAAGGACAATTAGTCATACCTACTTTTGCAAATCATAGATTGCAATTTTTAACTACTATGATTTATCTTGTCATGAAAGATACTGATTTTCCGTATAAAGTTTATGTTGATACACCATTAGGAATAGATTTATTTAAGAAATATTTAGATGTTTTAGAAGATGAAGAATTAGAATTGTTAGAAAAAGTTATGAGTTGGGAAAATCTTATCTTTGTTAGAAGTGCAGATGAAAGTAAAGCATTAGTTAAAAATAACGAACCATGTATTATATTATCAACCTCAGGTATGTGTCAAAATGGAAGAATTAGACACCATCTTAAAAAAGCGATTCCTAATTCGAACGCAACTGTATTATTTGTCGGCTTTAGTACACCTGGAAGTCTTGCTAATTTATTAAGACGTAAAGATACTAAAACTGTCATGATTGATCAAAAACAATATGTATGCAGATGCGCCACTTATTCATTAAAATCTTTAAGTGGCCATGCTCCATTTGGTTTGTTACTGGACTACTACTCTTCCATCAACACACCAAAGATTGTATTACATCATGGTTCTGAAAAAGCAAAGTTAACTCTTAAAAAAGCTCTTGAGGAAGAGTTAGAGTGTAAATGCAAAAGTACTAGGGTAATTGCTTCAAACTCAAGCTTGAGATTATTGATATAAAGGGGAAATGTATTATATTTAATGAGTTTAAAGATTTAAAACCAAATAACATATCAGTAGATATGGATGATTATATGGTACTTGATGATTGGAAAAATCGTAGGTTATATATAAACGACTATATCACAAATGATATTATAGATGTTGTCTCAATGAATGTTATCCGATTCAATCAGGAAGATAAAGATGTACCTATTGAAGAAAGGAAACCTATAATCCTCTATATAAATACGGGTGGGGGGAGTGTTACATCAGGATTCAGTGCTGTTGACATCATGTTGTCATCAAAAACACCTGTATATACTGTAAATTTAGGAATCTGCTATTCAATGGGATTTCATTTATTTATTTCTGGTAAAAAGCGTTTTAGTTTAGAAAATTCAACATTTTTATTACACGATGGTTCAAATGGAGTTATGGATAGTGCTTCTAAGGTAAGAGATTATATTAATTTTACAGAAGATCAGATGGCTGAAAAAATTAAATCGCATGTATTAAATCATACTACTATTCCGGAAAAATTATACGAAGAAAAATACAGAATTGAATGGTATATGTATCCAGAAGAAGCTAAAAAATATGGAATCTGTACTGATATTGTTGGTGAAGATTGTGATATAGACTCTATTATTTAATTTTAGAAAAACCATAAAATATCACAAATATATTGTATCATTATTATTGTCAATGTCAAATATTTATTAGTTAAATGGAGGAAAATATATGGCAAAAAATCCAAGTTATAAACAGAGTACCACTACTACCATCAAAGCTTCAGGATTTTTAGATTCTGATAATTCTGCTATTGAAATTGATGGGAATTCTATTCAATTATCGCAATTATTCTCTAAATTTGATGGAGAATATGTGGAATTTCAGATTAAGAAGAAAGAAGATGCTGATTTAGAATTCGAATAAACTATTAGTTGAAAGGGGATTTTTTTAATTATAGATTTTGAAAAAGAGTTATCAAAAATTGGGCTCAATCGAGAAACTTACGAAAAAGCTTGCGCAGATGTAGACTCTAAATTAGATGGTGCAAAAGACATTGATTGGAGTGAAATCGTACAGAAATATAATATTCAATGTGCAGCTGATACTTTACGAAAATCTTCTACTTTCCCATTCGGAGGAAGATTCAGAAGTGAGTATTTAAAAACATACAAATTATCAAAATCTCTTGATGAATACGAATATTTTAAAGAATTAGATGCCAAACAAAGAGAATTGGAACGAGAAAAAATAAGATATAGAGATGAGCGTCGTGCATGGAACAAGCAAAATTACATAGATGCAAGGGTTGAGCAAAAGCTGGACAAGTTGGAAGATGATTTACTTTCTATAGGAAAAGTGAATTTTGAAATTGATGAAAACAAAGTAAATCGTACATCTGATAATGACATTTTAGTAATATTAAGCGATTTACATATAGGCTCATGCTTTTCATCTCATTTTGGTCATTATGATTCTACTGTTGCAAAAGACAGATTGAATCAGTTGTTGCTGGAAATTGTTAAATTGCAAAAACTTTATGGTTCAGAAAATTGTTACATTTCATTACAAGGCGATTTGATAAACGGATCAATTCATAAAACAATTCAGGTTGAAAATAGAGAAAACGTGATTGAGCAAATTAAATTAGCTACGGAAATGATTGCTTCATTTGCTCACGCATTAACGAAATATTTTGACAATGTGTACTTTTCAAATGTCGCTGGAAATCATACAAGATTAGATAGAAAAGACGAAGCTCTTCATGATGAACGTTTGGATAATATCATAGGATGGGCAGTTGGATTAATGCTGAATCATATTGATAACTTTACAGTGTTATCTAATAATCTTGATACAGGTATCGCTACTATAAATATTCGTGGACATGAATATGTTGCTGTTCATGGAGATTTTGATCCATTTAATAAGAACAGCTTGAATCAGTTGTGTACAATGTTGGGTTTTCTTCCTTATGCAGTATTGTATGGTCATTTACATACCTGTGCATATGGTGAAGAAAATGGAATTAAAATGATTCGAGGAGGTTCCCTCTGTGGAACAGGTGATGCTTACACAATCGAAAAAAGACTATATAGTAAACCAAGTCAATTAGTTTGTGTTTGTTCACATCATGGGTTGATGTCTTTCAATCCTATTTATTTAGCCTAATAATTTTACTCATAGTTGAAAAATAAAAATTAGTTGTTACAGAAAAGGAGATTATATATGACAAATTCACAGTTAATTACAGAAATTGCAGCTGAAAATAATATTACAAAGAAAGCAGCTAAAGAAGCTCTTGAAATGGTATTTTCTACTATCTCTGAGTGTATGTTACACGAGGAAGTTAGAGTAACAGGATTCGGAACATTTGCGAGTGTTGAAAGACCACCTAGAATGGCTAGAAATCCTAGAACAGGTGAACCAATTCAGGTAGCTGCTAAACAGGCTCCAAAATTCACTGCTTCCAAAGCATTAAAGGACAAGGTAAATGGTCAGTAAGCGAGAACGCTTGCTTCACTATGAACATAGAGAATTTAAAGATGAGTTAGATTTAGCTTACAATATCCATGATGAATTTTTAAATGAAAACACTACTACTATTAATATAGTTGCAGATGATGAAACGATCAGATACTTATCAACGTTATTTATGTCGGATTTTGACTATAATCCTATCTATATTCAAATGGATTCGGATAATCAATTGTATTGTTTACGTTTATATGATGATACAAATTTAGAAATCTTTAAATTTTCTCACGTAGATCAATTGGAATCATACACAACATTTGTTCATGAAACTGACATCCTTGATACAGATTTTAACTTTGACCAGGATGTATTATTATTTACTTATCATGATGAAGATTACGATTTTGTTCATGGTGATGTTAGCGATGTAGATTAATTTAAAAGTTGTGGAGTGAGGGTTTACAATATTTCTCTCACTCCTTTATTCATGTCATGATAAAGGGGGTGTAAATATGGCAACAGTTACTAAAAAGAAAAAAGTACAAGAAATGCTCAATTCCCCAGAAGTTATAGATACATCATGTGATATGAACTTACCAATTCAAGAACAAATGGTCGAAAAGAAATATAAATGTACTTGTTGTGGTGAAAGTTGGGATAAAAGAACGAATCACTTTGCAAAAACAGCATCTCCTTTATTTCAGTCTAATGGTGGATACCTTCCAATTTGTAATAAGTGCAGGGATCGTTATTATAACAAGTTAGTTAAATTATATAACGGAAATGAAATACATGCAATTCGACATTTTTGTATTCAATTTGACATTATATTTGAATTGAATGCTTTGGCAGCTTCTAGGAGAAGTGGAAATGTAACACGTATTTCAAGTTATTTATCTCAAAGAAATCTAGGACAAACCACAAAAGTAGGAACTACTTATATAGATGGAATGAAATATGAGTATATAAATCATAGCAATTCGATTAATTTGGAGAAAACTGCTATTAAGTCAGAAGTGAATGATGAGTTAAAAAAGAAATGGGGATCAGGATTTTCTAAAGAAGACTACGAAACTTTAGAAAGTCATTATAACACATTAAAAGAGAATAATCCAAATTGTGATAACAATCAGGAAATTTTTATAAAAAGTTTATGTAACCTACATATGTTAAGCGTAAGAGCTTTAAAAAATGGCGATATTGATAAATATACAAAGTTAGTCGACCAATATTCTAAAACTTTCAAAACGACTGGTCTTAGGACTATAGAAGAAAAAGATGATAGTAATGAAAGCACATTGGGTGTTACATTAGCTACTATTTCTCAATACACCCCAGAAGAATTTTATAAAGATAAAGATATTTATAAAGATTTTGATGGTATTGGAGAATATGTAGAGAGATTCATGACAAGACCTCTTAGAAATTTAGAGTACGGAACAACTGATAGAGACAAGGAATATTTTGTTCCAGAGGATGAGGATGTCTATGAGTAGTAATTTAAAACAACACATGGATGTTAATCAACTAAATCTTTACAAGAAATTTGCATCTACTCATTTTCTGAGTAAATTGACAAACGTTATAAATACAATTGCATGGTGTACATTTTTTAGAAGAAATTTACATAGATTTGCAATTGATTATCTTAAATTAAATTTACATTTATATCAGCAAATTGCGTTGCAACAGATGGGGCAAGCTAATTCAATTTGTATCATTGCCAGTCGTAACGCAGCTAAATCATTTTTAATAGCTTTATATGCATGTTGTAGAGCGATTTTATACCCCGGTAGTAAAATAGTAATTGGTTCCGCTACACGTGGACAAAGTAAATTGATTGTTACAGAAAAAATTCAGAATGAACTTATGGTATGGTCGGAACCTCTACGTAGGGAAATTAAAGATGTGGTTTCGAACAGTCAGGAAAGTATCGTAAAATTTCACAATAATTCTACCATAAAAATTTTCACAGCTAATGATAACGCACGAGGTCTAAGATCTAATGTAGCAATCAGAGAAGAATTTCGTCAAATTCCAAAACATATTGACGATCAGGTTATTTCTCCATTCCAGACACCAAGGAATCCATTATATCTCACAAATAATAGTTTCTATCAAAACATTAAAGAATTGGAGGAACGTCCAGTAGATATTTATATCAGCTCTTCTTGGCAGGATGCAACTCACTGGATGTGGGATATTGTAGATTCATATTATAAAGGTATGCTGAATCACAACGGAGCCATATTACTTGCGTTTGATGAAAGTGTTGCTTTAAAACATAAATTAAAACTTAAAGACCAATTAATTGCGGAACGCAGAAAACAGGATCCTACTACTTGGAAAGTTGAGTTTTTAAATTTAAGAGTAAAAGATTCACAGGGCTCATATTTCACATATTCAATGTTGATGAATAATCAGGTGTTAACTCAAGTTTTCTATCCGTCATCTGACGAAGAATTTAAATACCGAAAAAATAGAAAACTTAAATATGCTGAAAAGCAAGATGGTGAAGTCAGAGTCATATCTTGCGATATTGCTTTTGTCGCCGGTGAAGAGAATGATAATTCTATTTATTCTTGCATCAGAGGAATACCAGAAATCACAAAGTATGATAAAGGAAATGACGTATCTATAGAAATTGAAAGAGGTTATAAACGAAAATATCCATATATAGAATCAAACCAGATTGGAGATACAACAAAGCAAGCCATCAGAATACGTCAATTATATGAAGATTTTGATGCTGACTATATTGTAATCGATGCACGAAATGGCGGTGTTCAGATTATCTACGAGCTTCAAAAGGTGCAATACGATGAAGAACGAGAAGTTGAATATAAACCATTAAAATGTATGAATAATGATACTTATGCTATGGTTTGTCAGGATAATAATGCACCAGAATGTATTTATGCAATTACCGGATCACAATCATTAAATAGTACTATTGCTACTCAATTTAGAAGAAATTTAGTAGAACATAAGATTGAATTTCTTGTAAATTATAACACAGCAAAGGAAACTATATTAAATAAAAATAAAAATTATACTACTGCTCTTGATGAGGATGAGATTATCCGATATGAATCTCCATTCTTGGAGACAATGGAAATGGTAAGTGAATGCGCTGAATTACAATATGAAAAGTTACCAAGTGGTATCCGTATTCATGAAAAAGGACGAAATCGTAAAGATAGATATAGTTCTGTTAGTTATGGTTCATATTTCTTAGATGAACTGGAGAATGATTTAGGAGCAACTCAATCTGATTATGAATATCAGACACTTATAAATTAATGATAAAGGGAATAGGAGGTGATCACATCGTCTAATAATAAATCTAAAGAAGAAATGTCAAATGCAGAAGAAACTTCGTATGAATTTAATTCTTTCAATAATGCTTCTGATATATATTTACAGTCACTTCTATTGAATACTATTTCAGCGGATGACATTTATAGATATTTCTCAAAAGAAGATGTCGCTATGGTTTTAGCGAATCCTATAGAATGTCATGAGACAGCAATAAGGCTGTCAAATTATGTTTATACAAAAAATGGTATCGTTTCTAACTCTATTGATTATATGACTTCTCTTCCATATTTAGATAAGATCATCGTACCTAGAATTAAACCAACTACAAATAAGGCAAAAAAGAGTGTTAAGAAAAATAAACAGACCATGAAAGATGTTTTGAAAGACATTAATTATAAAGAATTTATCAGAAATGCTCTTTTTTCGGAAATGACAGATGGTATTGCATTTTTTTACTTTGATGTAAAAGAACGTGGATTTCATTATACAAAAGGTACATTTATGGCTGATTATGATGTTGATCGTATAACTGAAATCAACTCATCTGATGTACAAGCTTCTATCATATCATTACCTTGGCGATATACTAAAATTATCGGAAAGATAAATAATCGTTATGTTTTAGCATTTGATCTGAAATATTTTAATAGTTTTGAAGGGGATAAACTTGAAAACAAGTTAAAACGTTATCCTAAAGAAATTGTACAAGCGTATAGAACGAATCCAAATTCTTGGATTATGTTAAATCCAAAGAATACGATGTGCAAGAAGATAAAATGTAAAGATTCAGAACCATGGGGAAGAAGTTTAGTTATATCAGCTCTTTCAGATGTATTGTACAAAGATTACTTTGTGGATACAAAACGAAATGTACTGGATGAAATAAACAATAAAGTAATTTATGAAACGTTCCCAGAGGGGAAAAATAAAGGTGTTTCTGCGTTGAGTGAACGTCAACAGCGTGATCAACATAATGCTTTGAAAACAGCGATTATGAATAAAAATAGACGAGGTGCGATCAATGTAGTTTCCTTAGCAGCTGGAACGAAATTAGATTCAATCAGTGTTTCCACTGATATTTTCGATGATAAAAATGAATCTGATTTGAATAATCAAATTTCAGTTGATTTAGGAATTTGTGCTTCATTGATAGGTGCAATGAGTTCTGGAAATTTTGCAGCCGGTCAAAACAATTTGGAAATGATTTCCAGTCAATTATATTCTTGGGTGGAAGGTTGGGTTTCAGAATTAAATTATGTCATAAATCAAAATATCATTAATGATGAAAAAAATCCTGTAGATTTATACATATTTCCTACAACTTTTGTCAATAGGAAATCATTCTTTGATATGATGAAAACATTGTATTCTGAAGCAGGTGGATCTTTGAGTTTTCTCATTGCGAGTACGGGTGTCGATGTGGATACTTATCTTTCCGTATTGGATGAAGAAATTGATAATGGTATCTTTGAAAAGTATAAACCGCATATGACAAGTTATACATTGAGCAGTAAAGATTCTACTATTACTGATAAGAGTGCTGGTAGACCAGAATCAGAAGAAACACCTACGAACGAAAATACTGTTCAGAGTAAATCAAATAATTCAAATAGTATGCCAAGTCCAAGTGATACTAAATAATGACATAAAAGAGAGATTTCAAATGATAAGTCTCTCTTTTATTATATAAAAATTTAAAGGAGGATGAAATGAAATCTTTTGAGCTTTCAGAAAAGACGTATAAAAACGGAAGAAGACCGTTTAAGTCAGTCTTATATGAACTGCAACCTCCTGAATGTGTAGTGGATGAAGTTGGTACAAAATATAACAAGAATGGAATCACTTTTTTAGAGGAATACGCTAAACAAAACTTAGATAGTATCAAAGATATGAGTGTTCGTGTTGAATTCATAGACGCTGATCGAACTATGATATGTGGACATGGGTTGACAGGAAGTTTAGATGATGATTTTCCAGTTTTTAAAAATGCTACTTTAGTTGGACATTTCACAAATGGTTATATTGCAGATGTAGAGTTTGAGGATGGAACAAAACGATGTGTTTGTGGTGAAGGATATTTGGATGAAATGTGTTATCCAGATTTCGTACAAGCTCTGAAAGAAGATTTAGAAGAAGGTATTCAGGTAAACGGAAGTATAGAAATCTATAAAACTAAAGATAACGACAGCATTGTTTATAAATATGGATATAAAGAAAAAGGTAGGATTCCTACAGAGTACATACATTCTGGTTGGGATATGGTGATCCAACCAGCTGACCAATCTTCAAAACTATTCGAACTTAACAGTATAAATAGAATCAAAGGGGAGGTAACAAACAAGATGGATAAGGAAATGTTGAAAGAAATTTCTGACATAATCAAAGATTCTCTTTCTGGATTTACTGTTAGAGAAACAGAATTAAAACAGAAAATCACAGAATTGAATGAAGTGATCGAAGCCAAAGATGCAGAGATTTCTCAGAAAAATACTGAAATTTCTGAACTTAATGCTTCTATTGAAGATTTAAAAGCATTAAAAAAAGAATTAGAAGAAAAACAGGAAAATTATTGGAGAGAGCGTGAAATCTTAGAAGAAGAAATTGCTAAGGCTACTATCGCTCAGAAACTTGCCGAGTTAAAGAAAATGACAAGTGAATTTAACGAAAAGGAAATTGCTGTAGCAAAAAATGACATTAAAAAATTAGAAGATAATATCAATGCTTGTAAGAAAAAAGATGAATTAAACTCTGTATCTTCTGAAATCAATTCTATCAAAGCAAAGATCTGCATGAATATCGTAGCTTCTCAAAAAGCAAATGATAAGAAATTTGAACAGAATTCTCTTGTAATTCCGGATGGTATTGATGGAGATATGTTTGATGAATCCATGTCTGGAAAATTAAAACCTATTGTTGATGATACAGATCTTTCAGGAATTTACTAAAATAGAAAGAAAGGAGACTTGAAATGTTAATCAAATTTCATACTATTGGGCAGATCGAAAAGGGAGTTTACCCATTTGAAAAAGCTGTAGCTAGCGCAGATACAGTAAATGGTGCATTTGGTTCTGTTACATCTGGTGTATTTTCAGTTGGCGCAGATGCTAAGAAAGCAATCATGAATGCTGAAGTTGGTGATGATGAAGGAATCAACGAATATAAGATTTATAAGGGTCAGGAATTAAGAGTTGTTGATTTTGAAAAATTAGATGGACAGACTATGGAGATTTATGGTGAAATGCCATCTGAAGTTACAGTAGGAACAAAACTTAAATCTGATGCTTCTGGAAAATTAGTGACAGGTGCTTCTGCGGCTCCTTGCTTCGAAGTAATTGACACGATTGAAACAAGTGCAGGTCTTGATGGTGTGGTTGTTACTGTTACTATGACAGATTCTGAATAATTAAAACATAAGGTAAAAATTAAATAGAGGGGGTTAGTATAATGTCTTATACATTTGAATTGAATAACGAACGTAGAGACGTAGATTACACAAACGGAATGTTAAACAAGAAATCTCCGGTTGTTGAAATCTTCTCTGCTATGAGAGACGGTAAAGAAATTTCTAGTGTACATCTGTCTAAAGCTGGAGACGCTGATAAATGTGCAAAATACATCATGGCACTCAGTGATAAAGCTTCTAAAAACGATATGAGAGCTGTCTCTGAGCTTAATGAAATCAGACGTATTTCTATGGAGCCAACAATCACCCAGGAAATCAAACTGTTAAGCATTTTTGGAAATTATACAAAAATTGGATACAATGAATCTTGTGAAGTTGAAATTCCAGTTTATACAAATATTAAACCGGAACGTCAGGCTCTTAAACAGGATGTAACATTCCCAGTAATTAGAAAGAAACGTGTACCGATCGCTACTACTACCATTTCTGGTGGTTATGCTGTAGACTATAGAAAAGCAGCTTTTGGTGATATGACAGATGAAAATGAACTGAAAGATCAGGTTTGCGTTCAAATCAGAAACAACGCTACTAAATATGTAGTTGAAACAGTTTATAATTCTGTTAAAGATGCAACAGGTATCAAATATTTCTTTGAAGGAGACGGATTAACAAAGACAGGTGTAGATGGTGTCATCACAAGCATCCGTAGACATGGTGGAAGACCTACAATCGCAGGAGATTACTCTTTAGTATCTCAGTTCAACGGATTTGTTGGATATGAAGGAGTTACACCGAGAGTTCAGGGAATTCCAGATTCTATCATGGAAGAAATTAATAGAACTGGTCTTATTGGAATGTACAACGGTTCAATTGTTACAGAAATCACAAATCCATACAACCTGTATGAATTAAACGATGATAAGACAGATTTTGAGACTCTTCTTCCAGCTGGTCTTGGTTTTGTAATGCCTACAGGTGTAAATTCTCCAATCCATACTGCAACAAGAGGTGGTTTGACATCATTCTCTGGAAACAGTGTTACAACTGGTGATATTTTATCACGTTTTGATCTGGAAGTTGGTGCTATTGTTGCTCCTGGTCGTGAGTACACAATCGGACTTATTCATGATAAGAGATTAGATGATCTCGCAGAATAATATAGAATAGTTTAAGGAATTAGGGCTTAAGCTCTATTATTTTTTTTGCAATTTTGAGGAGGGTGTACTACTCTCCTCTTTTATTGAGAAAGAATTATATTATGAAGTCAAAAATTTACTATTGTTATTCAAGAAATTTGCATTATTTTTTAATGGCATTAGGAGAAAGATATATTTCTTCTTCTGTTAATAAAACGTCTAATGTAAGATATTGGACGTTTCAAAAATCAGAAAAATTAGATCAAAAAATCAATCTATACAATTCTGTAAAACATAAATTCGATTAGTCGAAAAATAGAAATTAGTTGATAAGGAGATTCATATATGGAAAGTACAGAACGTGAAGAATTAAATCTTGAAAAAAAAGTTACCGTTAGAAGTATTGCTCCATGGGCAACAGGATTTAGAAGATTTGACAATACCGGTGATGTCATGATCCCTCCAAAAGGCACAGTTAGATTAAGCAGAAACGAAATTATTTCACAAGTACAAAATGGAAATACTTTATTGAATGGCACAGATTCACGAGGCTCTCATGCTACTTTAATTGTTGAAGATAGACCAACTAGAGTGGAAATTGATTTTGAGTCAGAGGATGGGAAAATTACTCAAAAGGTGTTGACTGAGGATTTAGTAAAAAAACTATTTAATTATAAAACTCAAAAATCTTTTGAAGAAAACTTAAAGAAATTTGTTGTTACCCGTGCTGAAAAGTATGCTTTAGTTGAAATGATTGAAAAATTAAAACTCAATGATTTTAATAAGATAAGAGCCGTGGAGGAATATACTGGTATTCGTGTTGAGTAAAGGGTGATTCAAATGGCTAATACAATCGTAGATGAGGTGATTCAAAGTTTTGAATCCTCTTTTGCTGATAAACATGTCATTCCAACAGAGTTAGAAATGGTATGGTTGAAACGAGCTGTAGGTAGGTATTCGTTAGAGTTTGAAGATTTAGCTTTAGATGAAAAATCTGAAACATTTGACAAAGAATTGCCTAGATACGCAATTGATACCTTAGCAGAACTGATGCACCAATACTATAATGAAAGACAATTATCGTTAGTAAATAAACGGGTAAGTATTGTGACAAAAGAACTTTCTATTGATGGAAATAATGGTTCTAAGACTTCTACTCTTAATGAATTGAATGGCATCAAGGATAATGTCGCAGATATGATTAATAAACAAAAGACTACTGCTTATTCATAGGAGGTTGGTCTGTATGCAAGAATGGTATTTAATCACAAATGAATCAAGACCAAATCTCTCTGGTGGATTTGAAAATGAAGGATACAATGATTATGTGTATGATTCATTTTATGAGTTGCTTGCCACAGATATATGTCCAACTGTAAAGATTTGCGACAATGATTTATCTAACGAAAGAGAAGTTAAATGCTTAATTATTGGTAATTCTGCGGATACACAATTAAAAACATTACAAAGAACAGCTATATTCCCAAAAGGAGTTATAAAAGCTGGAATGTATGTAATCAATGAAGGAACTTATTGGATTGTTGATGGGTATCCTGGCGACTGTGTAACTTATGAAAAAGTTACCATGAAATTATGTCAATATAAATTACGATGGCAAAATAAAAAAGGTGAAATTTTAGAAAGATGGGCAAATTTCACTTCTGCTTCTAAATACGATGTTGGTGAAACTGGAACGAACATTATCTTAGTTTCATCTAATAACTATACGGTTGTTGTTCCTTTCGATGATGATTGTTTGGAATTGGATGAGAAAAGGGTATTTATAGATCAAGATGATATACCGGTAAAAGTGTTTAAGTTCACTAGAGAAGATGATGTGTTATTTACATTCAATGAAAAAAAAGGTGGCGTATTGAATTTCATCGCTGATAAAGTTGCTTTTAATCCTGAAACTGATAATCAGGAATTAAGGATATGTGATTACTTTAATCCACCTATTGAAGATCCAGCTTTTGGAGAAGATAAAATTGAAGTTTTATCTTCTATAAAATATAAATTTAAGACAGTTTATATTGGACGCACATCGACATTTGAAGCAGTGTTTAAAACAATATCAGGAGAGGTTATAGATAAGACACCAAAATGGTCAATAGAGTCCGATTTTAATGATTCTATTTATATAGAAGAAACAGGATCAAAAATTAACATTTTGGTAAAAGATAATACATTGGACGGAAAATCATTTAATTTAAACTTAGAGTCATCGGATGGCACTTCTACTACTTATACTATGAAAATAGATATTAACAAAATAATATAAAGAAGGTGTTTGAGTGGAGAAAAATGAATTGATGATGACAAATCCTTTAATTTCACTGGGTTTGATAAAGGATAAAGTATCAACCATCTTTATGTTAAATGAGGACATTACTTCTCTTACAATGCCAATTTTGGAAAATGAAAATTACTCCTTTGAAGAAAATTGGTTAGGTAGAAAAATAGAATCATCAAATGATAAAAATAAACAGCAGGAACAAATTATTGGTCATTTTAGATCCACTCCATATTTTGATGAAACTATAATTGATACAAGAACAATGATCATGATTGAAACTTATATTAACAAAATGTCAAATTCAATTATTGATTATACATTGACAGTAAATGTTGTAAGCCATAAAGATGGAATTGAAATCCCTAAATCAGATATGAAAATATGGAATTCAAAAGGATATTATGGGAATAGAGTTGACATGATTTGTATGGCAATTTATAAAGCCTTAACAGATTTATCAATCGCTAACCGTTTTGGTATTGGAAAGATAGAATTGAATCCCTATGTGAATCAAATGCAAAGTTTTAAACCAAATAATGATTTTTATGGAAGAACTCTTTCTTTTAGGATAGATGAAATAAAATCAAATTTGGGAGATAAATAGGTGAATGATTTATGAAATTAAGTTATTTTCAATTATTATCTAATGATCCAATAAATATTGGGATTGGCCATATCAAGATACCAACTGTAAGAGATAGACGAGAAATTGGTGAATTTGAATGGTGGAAATATGCGATATATTCTGGTATGACTATTGATAATTATTTTGAAGCGTTTTTACCAGATAAATACGAAGAATTTTTAGCAACGCCATACGAGCAACGTATAAAAGTAGAAATTTATGATCTATTAGATCTTGCTTCAGCACAAGTGTATGTGGATATGTTTAATTTCTTTTTTGAAGAGCATGTTGTTTTTGATATACCTACGAAAGAATTTAGACTATTTAAATACATATCTATTAAAAATGAAGAAACAGATGAAACAGAAGATAAAAAAATCTTAGTTGGAAGGATAACTAGAAAGTCATTTCAAATTGTATTAGATATAATTTTTCAAATAACTAATATGAATAAAGAAAAAAGTTTAGATGATGAGTTGTCAAAAATGAATGAAGAGAAAGATGCTAGCATGATTTTGTTTTTAAAAAAAAGAAAAGATGCTAAAAGGAAAAGGCAACCAAAACATGTAAAACAAGATCCAAAATATGATATTGGAAATATCCTTTCTATTGTTTCAGCTTATGGTGATAATGGACTCAATTGTTTAAATATAGATGATGTAACAATTCCTCAATTGTATGATCAATTTACTAGAATTATTATGGATAGATCATATCAATTAGGAGCAAGGAATGTAAGTGTATGGGGAGATAAAGATAAACAATTTGATACTTCTTCTTACATGATTAATATAAATGAGGAAAATTAAGACCTTCAGAAATGATGGTCTTTTTTATTTTGCAATAAAAACAATAAGGGGGGTTTACATATGGCAGTAAGACAAAAATTTGCAAGCCGTGACTGTGGATTATTCCAGTTAACAAATCTTGCTACAAACAATATTAATCTTAAAGTTGATTATGCTAATACGTTCAATATGAATATTACGGCAGAAACAACTCCAGCTTTAAAGCGTGGTAGACGAGCCGTTATCTTCTCTGATCCAATGGAAGGAACCGTTGAAGTCGAGATGCAAGTATATCCATTTGAAGTATTCTCTATTCTCGGTGATGGAACTATCACAACTGGTGGAGATCGTACAGTTATGGAAACTATCACAGCTACTACTGCTGGTGAGTTAGATTTAACTGATGAACCAAAGAATAATACAGTATTTGTATTTGAAAGAGGTGGAGTAGGTGGAGAACAGATTGAAGGATCCGTTACTACTAAGAAATTCACCGCCACTGAATCTGGAGATATTGTAGTTGGTCAGAGTTATGATGTTTCTTACTTTACAACGGATGAAACTCTTGAGAGAGTTAAAATTAACGATAATCAACAGTTACCAGATTATCGAATTGATGCTGAAATTCCTCAGAAATCTGAATCCGGTCAGTGGGTACCTATGCACATTATTTGTTACAAAGCTACTCCTCAGAGAAATATTGAGCTGTCTTATGCAGCGGAAGGAGATCCGGCTACTCTGACTATTACATTTGACTTGTTGACAGATGCAAATGATGAATTTGTTGAAATGTATCAGGTTAAAACTGTAGTGGGGGAGTAAACAATCTTGAGTTAAATAACGTGGTAACTCAAGATATTCAAACGAATAATATTTCAGATACTACTATTTCAGAAGATGAACTGTCATCTCCAATAGATGATGTTGATGAAACTGAAGATATATCTGAATCATAATCACGTATTTAATAGACGAACTGAAATGAATAATTTTGGTTCGTCTATTTTAAATGAAGTTAACATTAAAAAATAATCATATTATAGTTCAACATTAATTGCTATTTTCAAAAAGACAGGGGAGAACGTAAATATGATTTATTTTCTCCCCTATTTTTTACGAAGAAAGGATGATGAGCTATTGTAAAAGAATGTTTAAGTATTGAAGATTTAAATGACGTTTATGGAAAAGACAATCTGATACCTATCAATAAAATCTCTCAAGTTGAATTTTATGCATTAAGAGGTGTACAGCCGTTACTGGTATATCCTTCAGAAAAAGAAAAATATAAAGGCAAATTATCATTCTGGTATACGAAAGAATCAACTAGAAGATTATATGTAGAGTATAGAAAATATATGTTTGATAAGTACAATTCTGAAGGTGGTGACGAAGATTAATCCAGGTAAACGATTTGAAAATAATTGGAAAAATAGTGTTCCAGAAGATGTACTTTATTATAGATTGAAAGACTCAGCACAGGCTTTTGATACACAAAATAAAAGAACATCAAAATTAAGATTTTCATTAACGAACCCTTGTGATTGTTTTATGTTCAAAAGTCCATTCTTATATGCATTGGAATTAAAACACACTTCTTCTACCAGCATGTCATTTGAAAGAGATAAATCTGAAAAAAATAAAATGATACATTATCATCAGATTAAAGGATTGGCAGAATTTGATCGATATGAAAATACGATATGCGGATTCTTACTTAATTTTCACCATAAAAAAGATGATACAGAAACTTTATACTTTCAGTACATAAAAGATTTTAACATCATGATTTCAGAAATCTTAAAAAAATCATTAAATGAAAAAGACTTGATGAATTACAATGCGATGATAGTTCCTTCAAGAAAAATGAGGACAAATTATAAATATGATGTAAATAGTTTTATGGAAAAAACTCAGGAGGAATATTATGGAAAATAAAAGAAAAAAGCTTGATTTTTATGTTTGTGATTATGACTATTACTTAACACGTTCTGAATGTGATGAGTTCATTGATGCGGTCGTAAGATCAGCTTTTCCAATTTTTATGGATGATAACGGAGTTAAAACAACAGATTATGATCCATTGTCTAAGATTACAGCAATTAAAATGAACATTATAAGATTTTATGGAAACGTTGATTTTAAGAATATGTCAACAGAAGACCTTTACTCAATGTGTGCTGACATTAATATAGAAGGTTTTAAATCTCAAGAAGGTCTAAACAAAGAGCAATTTGAAAGTATTTTAGACAGTATTGATGAAAAATGTGAATACTTTAAACAGCAACTGCTCTTTTCTTCTATCAATAATGAGTCAATTATCGAATTAATAAGAGATTATATTGACGATAAATTTTCAGTTATCCAGCCAGTTTTAGATTCTTTATCAGAATTGGATGTTGATGTGATGAGAAAGATGTTAGAAAAGATCGCAAATGGAGATTTTGATATAGATGAAAGAAAAGTAGTTGATATTATCACAAACTCTCCAGAATTTCAGAAACATCAAGATGATACTGTTTCCAGATTGCATGATGTAATTAAAGACAGTAAAAAGAAAGAAGGTAACAGAAAAACAAGACGATTTAAATTGAAAAAAGGCGAAAAGTGATGTAAATGGGAAATATTGGAGCAATGAAATTTCTATTTGATAAAATACGTCGAGAAATGGAATCCGCTGTCAGTGAAGCTGAAAGTGAATCATTTTTAACAGCTTTGAATGAGATTAATACTTCTTATTCCGCTGGAGAACCAAAGGTATATAAAAGAACTGGACAATTAAAGAATTCACCACGAACCACAGGAGTTATTGTTTCTGGAAATACGGTAATTGCAAAAGTTTATTTAGACCAACAGTATGATTATAACACAGGTACATACCATACACCAAAAGTATTTTCAGAAGCTGAAGCTGGTGGATCTGGTATAGTATTGACTCCCGGTTTTTGGAAAAGAACGGAAGCTAAAATACCGATGTACTTATCTAAAGCTTTGAGTAAACGATTTTGACAAATAAAGAAATGAGGTGTTGAATGACAACATTATTATATATCGGAAATTCAATGAATGTTGCTACCTTTAAATTTGAAGGAAAATCAACCGATATAAAACCAACCGGAAAATACAAAGGTAGATCAATTCCAAACGCTTCTACTTATACTTGTGTTGACACAGCTCAAGTATATTGGTACGACAAAGACGAAGAATCATGGATTGAGATTGGTGGTGGTACAAATGGCGATTGATGCTACTACTCTTGCTGTGTTAAGAGCATTTGTGAAACAATCCGGTGGTAGTTCTCCTGGGGAAAGTGGACAAGATGGTCGAGAAATTGAATTACAAAAATCTGACACTGCTATTCAATGGAGATATGTTGGGGATCAAGAATGGACAGATTTAGTACAATTATCTGAAATTAAAGGTGATCCAGGTAATACCGGTGCTATGGCAAATTTAACAATTGGAACAGTTACAACATTAGACGCTGGATCTTCTGCTACTGCTTCTATTGAATTGAATCCAGATGGATCAGGATATGTTTTAAATTTAGGAATTCCAGAAGGTGAAGATGGAGATTCAAGTCAATCAGGAATATCCGTATCATACGATGCAGAACAACAAGCTATTGTATTTACAAACTCTGGCGTGGGGGGGGGTAACTAACCCAATTACCCAAGAACAGATACAACAAGCCGTCAATGCTTATTTAGAGGATAATCCAGTATCTGGTATGACAGACGAACAAGTGCAACAGTTGAATCAAGTTGCACAGGATGTTGCTAAAAAATTAAATTCTAATTTAGGTTCTGATAATGTTGGGAAATACTTAGTTGTCGGAGAAGACGGAAATATTATTGTGTCCGATGGAATAACGGGTGAAAATAAAGATAATGGTTTAGATTATAAAATCACAACAAAGGTAAAAGATAATTCACTTATTGCTGTACTTACTTATACATTACCAGAAGAATCTAATCCGGATCCCAATCCTGAATATGATAACCTTAATAACATTGCTATAAGCGGTAAAACTTATAAAGAAATCTTTGTTGACGGAAACTTGTTGCTTGGTACAGATTTTGAAGATAGATTAGATAATTTTATAATCAATTCAGGAAATCCAAAATTATCAACTGATTATTATGTATCGCCAACTCACTCACTCAAGTGTTTTGGAAATACTTCTCAACAATATAGAAGTAAAAATCAAATTACAATTACATCACAATCAAAAACTTATATTGCTTTAAAAGCAAGATGTGATAGGTATAACAAAGGGCAATTAGGATATAATGATGGAGCATTTATAATAGGGGCGCAATCCACGACTAATGGATTTGAAACATTTTCTTCTATAGCATCTACTAATACTGGGTTAAAAACAGTATTTATTGGTAGTTATAACAGTGCTGATTTGGACGGATATATAGACGATATAGTTTTGATAAACCTCACAAATATATTTGGAACAGGTAACGAACCAGAAAAAGAAGAACTTGATGCTGCATACGAAAATTACATATCAATTATTGCATCATCACAAGATGTAGAAACTCCTGAATTACAATATTCTTCTGAAAATACAGTTAATACACAAAACAATAAAACAGAAGAGTATATACTATCTTACCAAAAACATGTAGATCACACAGATCAGGAATGCATAAATGCTTTTATGGATCTTGTAAATGGAAAATCTGAGTACTACGGGATGACTAAATCAAGTTTCACATCACCTAGTGGAGCAGGTGGAAATATGACGTGTGCAAAAGATTTAGCAATTGCTGGGTGTTATGCTTGTGGATATAAAGAAATTCTTGATATATGGAAACATAAAAATTACAAAATTAATGTTTATGGCAATAACCATAGAGAAATTTCTGTAGAATCTACTGTCATGAATACTCCAGTGAATAGTTATATTATATATGGAGGTAAAACTGGATCATGGTCAGGAACAGAGAATCTTCTTGTTATTTCCGATGTTAATGGAGATACTTTTTCGTGTGTCGTAATGGATTGCGGGTCATCTTCAAATCGTTTTGTTGCGATGGGAGAATTGTTAGATGTTATAGCCGCATCGTCCGGAGAAGTATCAACAGCAACAGCAGCTTGTGTATATAAAATCTCCAAAGAAATTCCACAACTTCATAATGTGTCAGAGGAAAATACCATATATGCTAAAAATGAAACACAAGAAATTATCCCAGCATCGGTGACAAAAGTAATGACGGCTATGACGGCGATTGATTATGCAGATAGTTTATCAGAAAAAATAATATTTAAATCAAGTGATTTGGAAAGCGGAAGTGGAGCCATATTTCAAACCGGCGATGTTTTAACACTAAAAGATGCGCTAGTTGCAATGTTATTACCATCCTCAAACATGGCGGCGAAAGCAGTTGCACGAAATATCGGAAAAAAGTATCTTGATAAATTTGAAATTTAATAAAATAAAGATTTTGTTAGACCTCAAGAAGAGGTCTTATTTTATGCACAAATTTAAAATATGAAAGGAGGAATGTGAATGTCAAACACTGCAAATAAAATTATTCTTCCTGATGGTACAGAAGTTAATTTAAATGGTGGGGTGAATATATCTCCAGAATTAGAAGAATACATGAATGTAGCAAAACCGGCAATAGCAAGTGCCATTATCAATAAAGGTGGAAACGTTGAAGATACTGATAGTTTAAGTGATTATGCTACACGAATTACAGCAATTCCTAACAACATCAGTGCAGCTGAAACACTTCCGAATCAAACAACATTAATCGCAACAGGATTGAATGATAGTGTTGGAATCAAATTAAATTGGACGGATGTAAACGCAAGTGGATATTTGATTTTGAGAAAAGAAAACGCAAAACCTACCACTTCCGCTGATGGAACCATAGTGTATAACGGAGCTTATGCTTCTGCTGGATATACGGATACTAATGTTCAAAAAGGAAAGGTATATTATTACAGAATTTTCTGTAGAAATAGTAAGAACCAGTACCAATCTACAGAAGATGGTGCTGTGGCTATGGTTGATTATAAAGATAGAACCGGACAGACTCTGATTAATGACCTGCCATTAGGAAGTAAAATAAAGTTTGGAGAATGGAATGAATCAGAGTATTTTTGGGAGATTGTAGATACGCAGGATAAAAACAGTGGATATGTTACCGTTGCAGCTGACCAAAATTTAGGGAATAGACAGTTTGATGCACCGGAAACGAATAATCCTATTACAAATAGAAAGAATCAGGGAAATAACAGATGGTTATATTCTGCCGTAAGACAATTATTAAATTCAAGTGAAGTAGCTGGCTCATGGTGGACAGCACAACATGAATATGATGTTGCACCGAGTTATGCGACTCAAATTGATGGATTCTTAAAAGATTTTACAACTTATGAAAAGAATATCATTGTATCAAAAACAAATCGTTGTAATCTTGATACAAATGACGGCGGTGGTTCAGAAACAATGATTGATAAAGTTTGGTTACCATCATCATATGCAATGGGAACAGAATTGTTTCAGCCACTTGAAGATGATCATGTGTATGAAGCTTATACAGATAATGCGTCAAGAGCATATCAGAGTAACTGGTGGTTAAGAACGATTAACGGAACGTCAAGTGCGTCCGGCGTTCGGAATCTGTATTCCGGCGGTACTCTGATCAACAATTCCGCTAGCAACTACGGCAATGCTGTGCGTCCGTTTTGTCTACTTCCTACTTCTGCTTATATGGTTTGGAGCGATAGCGACGAAGCATATGTCTTCGCTGACGATAGTCAACGTAACCCAACAGTATAAAATAATAAGGGGATGAGATGGCAGAAAAAGCAAAAATAAAAGTTCAAATTGATGCAGAAAAGTTATGCAAACATACTTTAAAAATTACTTCCAACTTTAAAAACTTCCCAAAGAAATACAGATTTACGTTGGTTGATAAAGTGGTGAGATTGACGTTTGATATTCATGATAATATCTGTGACGCAAATAATTCATTTAATAAAGATGAAAGAATTTATTATATTCAAAGAGGTATTTCGTGTTGCAGAAAATTGGACATGTATATCAGGTTAGTAAAGGAAGTATTAAAACCAAAGTGCAGTATATCTTATTGGGGAGACATGGTAAGTAATATTGTTTCTCAATTAGAGAATTGGAAAAAGTATACGAAAAATAAAAAATAAATTTTGGGGTCATGCGCTGTAGCGTCCAACGTTCGGAATCTGAATTCCAACGGTACTCTGAACAACAATACCGCTAACAACAACAATGCTGTGCGTCGTCTTGGTGGATTATGCGAGAACGAGTAACACTAATGCAATGCATGTGAAAGCAGTTGCCCCACCATCAAAAGAGTGTGTGACCTTTCCGAAAGGATAAAGAAAAATGGATAACATGGAAATAATCACAAATTTCGATAATCTCTACAGAGCATATCAAACGAGCAAGAATAATAGAAGTTATAAAAAATCTGCTATGTATTTTCAATTAAATGCTATAGAAGAATTACGAAAACTTCAAAAAGAATTAAAATACCATACCTATAAAGTTTCTGGATATACGACCTTTACAGTAAAATATCCGAAAGAGCGAATTGTAAAAGCGTGTAAATTTAGAGATAAAGTGGTACAACATGTTTTGTGCGACAACATTTTAGTACCGCTATTACCAAAAATCTGTATTCCAGATAACTATGCGGGGCAAACAGGTAGGGGTACTTCTTTTGCAAATAACCGTTTGATTATAAAAATGGATGAATTTTATAAGAAATATAAAGGAGAAGGTTACTTCTACAAAGGAGACATCTCAAAGTATTACTATTCCATTAATCATCAAAAAGCAATTTCTGTGATGGAATCATATTTTCCAGAAGATGTTCATTGGTTGATTGAGGAATTTATCAATTCTACTGAAGGTGATGTTGGGATTGCTTTGGGAAATCAAATCAATACTATCGTATCAAACTTATATTTAGATGGAATGGATAAATTCATCACGAATGAATTAGGTATTAAATATTATGGAAGATATGCGGATGACTTTTATATGATTCATCCTTCCAAAAAATATTTGAAATATTGTGAAAACCGTATTATAGAACATTTAAATAATTTGAATTTATCCTTGAATCCAAAAAGTCAGATTATCCCATTTAAGAATGGAATTTCATTCTTAGGGTTTCATTTTTATAGACGCAAAACTGGATTTGATGTCAGATTGACTAATCAAAAGAAAAGAGATTATCGAAGAAAATTTAACAAAATGTATAAAAAAGTAAAGTGTGGTTCATTGAGTTTTGATAAGTTAGAAGAATCTTATTGCTCTTGGAAAAACCATGCTTCTTTTTGTACAGACAAAAGTATTTTCATATATTATGACACGAGAATGAGAGAATTAAGAAGACTGAAAGGTGGTGGAAGAAAACGTGGTAATTGAAAACGGATATTATATTTCTGAAAGAACGTCGCCTACTCTCCCGCTGACTCATATTGATTTAGATACGTTATATCTTCCTTATGATATAGAAGAAAATGATGCAGATGAAGGCGGATGGAAATTTAAAGAATATAGAATCACAGTACCGATTGTTAATGTTAAGGAAATTGACATGAATGTATTAAAAGGAATTGTAGAAAATGTTTCAGATGTTATGACTGCAATCAATGATACGTTGAAAAAAGTATTTGGAAATGATGCTTCTACTCAAAAAGTTGACGAATATAAAAGTACAATTTCATCCGCAAAGGAAATCGTTAATACGATAGATATTTCTGATACAGATTCTTTAAAAATTGTTGAATTATATCCAAATTGGTTAGATTTATGTGAGCAATCCTATGTAGCAGAAAAAGCAGGATATAAATTCCGGTATGTAACTGATAGTGAGACTAAGTTATATAAGACAGTTCAGGAAAATTTTACATTTCAATCACAATGGGTGCCTGGAGAAGGAACCTCTTCTATTTATACGCAAATCATTGAATCACAAGCAGGTACACTGGAAGATCCTATTGATGTGCCAGAAGATGTTACTAGCAATGCGTTCACTTACGTCATAGGAAAATATTATCGCTGGGATAATGTGATTTATAAATGTCAGAGAGAAGGTGAAGACGATGGAACAGAACATAGCTTCGTTTATAGCCCTGATATACTTGTAGGACAATATTTTATACAAGTTGAAACTGAATAATACATCAATATAGAGGGGGAATATGGCCACTTTAAAGAAATGGAATGATGGAATTATCGTTGAAATTAGTGAAGATGAGATTGAAAATTTAAATAAAGAACAGTCTGATTATAAAAAGCAAGAAAAGATTAGACCTTTAACAGATTCTGAAGTTTTTATGCTGTTTGCAAAAGAGAATGTAAATAATTTGAATATAGATGATAATACTTCTCTTCAGATGATTCGTTTCTATCCAACCTGGAAAGAACTTTGTGACTTTAATGAAGGAAAAGGCTTCACGGCAGAAAAAGCAGGTTTTAAGTTCCAATGTGATGAAAAGTTATATAAAACTGTACAGTCAAACTTTAATTTTCAATCTCAGTGGATACCGGGAACAGGTACTTCTGCTATTTTTACTCAAGTTGTAGAAACTCATAATGGTACGTTAGATGATCCGATTCCAGTTCCAGAAGATGTGATGACAAACGCATTTACATACACAATCGGAAAGTATTACACATGGCAAGAAAAATTATATAAATGTGAACGACAAGGTGATAAAGATGGAAATGAATATAGTTTTGCTTTCCCACCAACTGCTTTGTTACAGCAATATTTTGTAGAAGTTACAGTGTAAAACTTAATTCGAGGAGGTGATTTTTTGGCAAGGAGTACAGTTTATAATAAAATCACCTCTCCTGAAAAACTAGAACAGGTAAATGAAAAAAATAGACAATTAGGAGAGGAATGGTTTGCGTACTTAGGTTCAATAGACAGAACACAAGGAACCATTAATGGATACAGAAACGATTTAAATATTTTTTGGTGTTGGAATTTAGAATTTAACAAAAATAAAGATTTTCTGAAATTAAAGAAACGTGATGTTGCAAGATTTCAAAATCATGCTTTAAATGTTTGGAATTGGAGTCCAAAAAGAACCAGACGGGTAAAAGCATGTTTATCATCATTATCAAACTATATTGAAGATATGGCGGATGAAGATGAAGAATTTGAAAATTTTAAACCAGTTGTGAAGAAGATTGAGAACCCACAAAATGTTGCTGTTAGAAAGAAAACGGTACTGTCAGAGGATCAAATACAAAAACTACTCAACACATTGGTAGAAAATGAAGAATATGAGAAAGCTTGTTCTATTGCCATTGGAGCATATTCAGGAATGAGAAAATCAGAAATTATTCAAATGAAGGAAAGTTATTTTTCTGATGAATATATGATTTTAGATGGAGCTTTGTACAAAACCCCTGAAATCAGAACAAAAGGAAAAGGTAGGATTGGAAAATTATTAAATAAATATATTTTAGTGAAAGCAAAACCTTATATTGATTTATGGGTCAATCGCAGACAGGAGTTAGGTGTAGACATTGATGACTTATTTGTCACAAAATCGTATAGTAAAAACGGAACATCTTGGAAAAGACGAATGGGATTTGATGATTGGACAAAACAGTTTTCTGAAATTGTAGGTGAAGACTTCTACTATCATTCAATGAGACATTTTACATGTACGGAATTATTTAGGAATAATATTCCATCTAATGTGATTCAAGAATTCTTTGGTTGGAGTTCAAGTGAAATGTTAAACATTTATAATGATATTACTGGTGAATCAGAATTTGCAAAATATTTCACGAAGGATGGAATTACCAAAGTGGAAGTTGGGGATATTTCAGATATGTAAACTATCCAATATTTACCGGTATAATAATCGATTTGATTATGTTATATTATTAATACGCAATGGTCATTTTTCAAACGTGTTGGATTAATTCACGTTCATTATATTTTACACATCCCCATCGGTAAGTATACTTGGAGGAGGTTGGGTGATATGAAAAATAATGATGAGTGTGTATATTATAATTTGATTTGTAGTGAAATTGCACCTACCGGCGGTGCTGTCATCCACATGGATGTGAATAAAGGAAACATGGACGAAGTACATTCATGTGTATTAAACAATCTGGAATTATTTCCTAATGCTTTATGGACGTTAATACCTATCGTGTTAAAAACTAAATCGAATATATCATGATGTTTGTTAATGACTATTGCGTTATTATAGATACTTAGAATAAAAAATGGTCTAAGTATCTATAATAATAAAATTAGCTTTTTATCGTGTAAAAATTATATTAAATAGAGTATTATTTAAAGTCTACAATTTATTTTGTAGGCTTTTTTGTTATATATTTTTGTAAATATTTAGAAAAACAATAAGGGGTGAGGTGAGTTTATGGATTTTGAAGCGGTCATTCGAGCGGTATTCAAACCAGGGGATGCTGAAGCACAAATACAAAAATTAATCAAAGATCGAGAAGTAAAAATTACTCCCACTTTTGCTTCCACTACTACTTCTTCTTTAAGCTCTTCTGAAAAGAAAGCTATAGATAGTCAAGCTAAGAAACAAGCTAACTATATGCAAACAGCGCAGAAAAAGTACTCTAGTGCTGGAATATATACGGTTGGAGACACAAAAGTCAGTAAAGCACGGGTATCTGCAAAATTAAAAGAAGCTGATGAAATTCAGCGTATCAATCAAAAAGTGATCAAGGATACAAATGCTTCTTATAGCGAAGCTAATTCTGCGGTAAAGAAAAGCTTAACTGAACAACAAAAGCAATTAGCATCGGCTCAAAAAATTATATCAAATCTTCAAAATGATACTTATTCTACAAACTTTACAAAATCTAAATCTACATTTAACTCTTTTGCTGATGATGGATCTGAAGCGTATAAAAAGGCTTCAAAATCTATAAAAGAATATGAACAAGCTCTTAGGAATTTAAATAGTGTTAGTAATTCTTTTAATACAACTCCTAATGTTGAGAACGCAAATAAATTAATTCAGGTAAATGAGAGATTATCTCAATCATCTAAAGAATTAAAAAATAATTTACAAGTTTTAAATACTCAGCAATCTAAAGCTATTACTGGTGGAGCCAATATTCAGAAAAGCAATCAAATAAAAAAGTATTTAGATGAAAATACAAAAGCTGCGAAAAAATATGGAAATCAATTAGAGACTTTGGCGCAACAGGCTAAAGAAGCTACTACCACAGGTCAATTGAGTACAGTTGATAATGATTTTAAAAATTTAAAATCTCAAATCTCATCAGAAGGATTAACTGGAAATAATATTTTTTCTGAATTAAAACGTGGTTTTAGTCAAATTACAGAATTTGTAGGAGTTTATGGAATACTTCAATCAGCTATGAATAAAGCTGGTGAAATGGTTCAAAACACATATGATGTGAATGATGCGATGATTGAGCTTCGCATGGCTACAGGGTTGAGTAATAGCGAAGCTAAAGATGCAATGAAAACGTATGCTCAGATGGGAAATCAGTTAAAAGCTACTGCCACAGATGTTGCCACTGCTTCTACTGAATGGATGAAGCAAGGACAAACTATTGAGAAAGCGAATGAATTGTCAAAATATTCAATTATGCTTTCTAAGATTGGTAACATTTCATCTGAGGATGCTACTAAATATTTGACAAGTGCTAGAAAAGGTTACGGTATTATTAGCGCAGAGGATACATTAGGTATTATTGATAAAATTTCTGCCGTAGATATGGCTTCTGCTACTGATGTTGGCGGTTTAGCAGAAGGTATGAGTGAAGTTGCAACCAATGCGAATATTGCGGGTAGAAGAAATGCCCGACCACATGGTGATATGTGGGCTGTGTGTAATCACACAGTAGTTATTACCCAAATCGGTTAAAAGCTGACTAATCTCCAACAGATTAAAAGTCAAGACCGAGATAACTAACATTTTAAAATTATAAAAAAGAAGGTGATTTCATGATTTTAGATAAAACTATGAAGATCATGACCACTGGAACAGCAATCAAATATTACAAAGATTTAGGATATGACTGTGGATATAGAACTATTATAGAAATAAATCAATTAGATTTGCCAAAAAATAGTAATAAAATTGTAGAAGTACAATGTGATTATTGTGGAACCATATTCAAAGCTAAAAGACAAGATTTGAATAGAGGGATTGTTAAAAAACATGCTTGTAAAAAATGTACTCCATTAAAAGCCAAAGAATCAAATGTGAAAAAATTTGGAGCAGAATCATATATGTCTACTGATGCTGGTAAAATGCAAGTAAAAAATACGTGTGTTGAAAAATATGGAGTGGACAATCCGTTTAAAAATCAAGCAATTCAAGAAAAACAAAAAGAAACAGTAAGAAATAAATATGGTGTGGATAATGTTTTTCAAAGTGATGTTGTAAAAGAAAAAATTAAAAATACAAATTTGGATAAATATGGTGTAGAAAATCCACAACAGAGTAGATTGATTCGAGAAAAAACAATTCTTACATGTATCAAACGTTATGGTACTGAATCTCCTTTACAAAATAAAAATGTAAAAGAAAAAATTCAGAACACTAATCTTAAAAAATATAATGTTGAAATTCCAATCAAAAATTCTAATGTTAAATTAAAAAAAGATTTGACGATGTTGGAAAAGTATGGAGAAACAAATCCGATTTTTGTGCCAGAATTAAAAGAAAAAATGATCATTCATAGTAAAAATTCAATAATAAAGAAATATGGTACATATCCTGCTTCTAAAAATGAAACTATTAAAAATAAAATTCGTCAAGCCTTTGTAAAAAATTCACAAAATATGATACCAGCAAGTAGAAATCAAAAATATTTGTGTTCTTTATATAATGGTATGTTGAATTATAATATTGGTTTTTACTTTTTGGATATATTTTTAGAAGACACTTTAATTGACTGTGAATATGATGGATCGGGTCATGATTTATGTGTAAAGTTAGGTAATATTTCTGAATCTGAATTTAAAATAAAAGAAATAAAAAGATATTATTATTTAAAACAAAGAAACATAAAATTGTTTAAAATAATTCACAAAAATTCTGAGATTTTACCTAGTGACAATTTATTAATAAATATTAAGGATTATGCAATTAATTATCTTTCAAAAAACGGATGCAATTAGATAATTTTTGATTTGGACAATAATATTATTAAAACTAAAAATAGTATTAAAATGTTAGTATTGTAACGACTGTTCGGGTAGCTATCTCTTATATTGAGAGATAAATATACAGTCTGAACTATATAGAAATATATAGAGTTGAGGTCAAGTGTAAAGACACTTTCGGAAGAACCTCGACCGCTATGATTGATGTCATAGTCAGTAACACATTTGTATGTGTGAAAGTAACAGAATGGTTTCTATGGATAAACTTCTTTCCTATCTTGCTGTAGTCGGTGAAACTACTCAAGAAGGAATGTCATCTGTAGGTATTGGTTTCAATGCAATTTTCTCTCGAATGGGAAATATTAAACTAGCAAGATTAAAAGATTACCAAAATAATGGCGAAGATTTATCAGATGTTGAAACTGTATTACGTGGAGTCGGTATTAATTTACGTGATGACAATAATACATTTAGAAATTTTGGTGATGTTTTAGACGAAACAGCTGGAAAATGGAATTCTTATGGTGATGTACAAAAGAGAGCTATTGCAAAAGCTTTCGCTGGTACAAACCACATGGAACAATTCTTAGTTCTCATGGAAAATTATGATAAAGCCTTAGAATATCAGGGCGTTTCTGAAAATTCTGCTGGATATGGTACAAAGAAATATGAAACTTGGAAAGATGGTTTGACAGCAAATACAGAAGCATTAAAAAATGCTTTTCAATCTTTATCTGCTACAGTAATGGATAGCGACATGATGAACGGATTCATCAAAGGTGCTACTGCTGCTTTGAATGTTATTGATGCTGTAATTGAAAAAGTCGGACTTTTAAAATCTGTTTTAATAGGTCTTGGTGGAGTTGCCATATTCAAAAACCTAGGTTGACCCGTCTCAAAATCATTAGGGTTATAGTGAGCCTGCTATATATAAGGAAAGAATGAAAATGGTATTCTGTACAAATATATAGGGTGTGGGTTTTTAAAATATACACACAAGGAGTAATTGCTGGAATGGGGAAGATTATCAAAACTAAAGCGGAATTGGTGACAATAAACGTAAAAGTTAAAAATTTGATAATCGTGTTTTTATGACGGAACCTAATCAGCAGCACATATTCTTACCGTATAGGAAAAAATTGGGATTATATAATGATACACTTCGAGACATGGTGTGATAAGAAAAATTTTTAAATAAGAATATATGTTCAGAGACTACCGATCCTTATAGATAAAACAACCTTATAGTTTTATCTATTAATGTATAGTCCAAAATGTAAATGTATTATCAAACAAGACAAAAAAGTCCGCTTTGAACTTTTCAAAACGAACTTATTTGTCATTAACTACTCTTAGGATGTTTATAGATACATATTAATTGTATGAATTAATATTCAATTTGTCAATAAAATTTGAATATACATTTTATATATAAAAATAATATTTACATTAGTCATTAAAAGAATTAGGTACACTTGCTACTTCTGTCAAAACTTTAAAAGGATTAAGTGGAACTTCTTTAGCCAATAGTAGTTCTTTTGCTACTTTATTAGATGTTGCTAAAAATAATGATGCTACTGCTTCTATTAAAAAGTGGAAAAATGCAGGTGCTGACAATAACTTAATTAGAAGTTTAGTCGGAAAGTCTGCCCAATCACCAGATGTAAAATGGAATTTAAATGATGGTTTAAGCTCCATGAAAAATCTTGGTTTAGATGAAATTCCACAACAGGCAGAAAAAGCAAGTACGTCTTTAAATAAATTAAATAATACAAAATTTTCTAACTTAGTAAATAATACAAAACAAGTTGGAAATAATATAAAAACTACATTCACATCTGGTCTCAACAAAGCAAAAGCTTCTTTAAAAACATTTGGAGCTTCAGCTAAAAGTGTTTTCAGTGGACTTGGTGCAATTGTAAAAGCAAATTTACCGACAGCAGCTTTAATAGGTGGTATTGCATTAGCATCAAAAGCTGTGAGTGCAGTTTCTAATAAAATATCTTCTGCTAGAAAAAAAGAGTTGAATGCCGGAAGAGAAAACATACAAAAATATCAAGATGATATTAATAAATATCAAGAAAAACTAAATTCTGTAAAACAAATTCAGGATGAATTTAACAAATTATCAGCAGGTGTTGATAATAATACCAATAAAAATATTGGTTTGACAAATGATGAGTATTCTCGTTATTTGGAGTTAAAAAAAGAATTAATCAGTATCAATGGTGACGTAGTTAGCGGTTATGATGCCGAAGGAAATGCTTTAATAAATAATCAATCTGCTATTGATAGTACAATTGATAAATATGAACAATTAATAGAAAAGAAAAAGCAAGCTTTAGTCAGCGATGATAATTTATATGTGCAAAATATAGCCACCGCTGCCAATGCCGCAAAAGCAATTAATGGTTCTAAATTTTCAGATGCTGGGTTTTTAGATAATGTGGCTAGGAATATGCCGTCATTTATGAGAACAAAAAGCAATTATAAATTGGAAGGTCTGAACACTAATCGGGAAGGCTTAAAATCTGTCTTACGAGGTAATGATGAATTTTTAAAACAAGCTGCCAAAGTGATAGGTAAATCATCATTATCTAGTGCAGATGTTTCAGAATTAACAGATAACCAACTTAAAAAGATTGCAAACAGTGTCGAAAATTTTGAAATTAGTGGAGACTGGCTTGGTTTCGAAAAAGGAGAAATTGAAAAATATGCAGCAGGATATACTGCAAATTTGAAAGAAATGGAGTCTGTAGTTGAGGAATTTAAAGAAGGTACACTTACTAATTTAGTTCAAGCTACAGAAGGTTATGACCAATTAGATAGCACAACTAAGAATTTCGCAAATAATTTTGTTAAAAATCTTGATATAGATACTTCAAAAATGACATCCGAAAATGGGCTTAAAGAAATTGAGCAAAGTGTTAGGAATACCATGGATGTCATAACAAGTAGTGAATTTTCGAAAAAATTGTCAGAATTTTATTCTCTTACATCATCTTCATCTCTCAACGCTGGAGAATGGCAACGAAAAATAAATGGTCAATTTGAAAATTTAAAAGATGTTACTGGATTGAGTGAAAATGAATTAGCTCTCACTCTTGGTGTTGAAATTGACGACGGAAATGTTCTTACTTCTTCTGGAAAAAGTGTCGATGCTATGATTGATGATTTGAATAAAAAATTCAAAGTCAAGCTAGATAGTTCTGAAATAGATTTAGGAGATGATGAATTACGAAAGAAAGTATCCGATTATCAAGCTGCTCGATCTAAAAGAGAAGCAAAAGGATCATATGTTGTCGGAAACGTAGATCTTAACAATAGACCTGTTATATTAAACGATGATGGTTCGTATAGTACCGTTAAAAGTTCAAGTATGGCAGGTGCAGATGGCGGTGCTTTTGATGGAAAAGAGATTATGTATACTCCTATTCTATCTTCTACAGGAGAAGAATTGGATGATGATACCATGGCTAAATATATCTCTAATATTTCTTCAAAAGCAACAAGTGAAGAAGAATTGTTAAAACTTGACGCTAAGGGCATGGAGATTAATGGTAAAAAGGTTCAGAATGTAATTGAAGGTGTTGCTGATTCAATAGAAGAAGCAAATCAAAAAACTGAAGCTTTCCATGATATTAGTGATTCGGCATATTCCGATGAAGCTGAAGCACTTTCTTCTGTTAGAGATTATTTAAAGGATACTTTAAATTATAAAGGTGAATTAAACAATTCTAAAGATTTTGATAAAATTTTTAGCAAAGATTATTTTTCTAGTTTAAGTTTAGATGAATTATCTGAAGCATATGACATTGTTACAAATAAAAATGAAATATTTACCGGTTCTTTGGAACAGTTAAAAACTAGATTAGATAACCTAAAAAAATATAAAGCAAGTGGACTATCTTATACACTTGAAGATTATAAATCTGCAACGGAAACTGCGGATGATGATGCTGATTATACTACATTTGTTTCGGGATTAAAACAAAGTAAAACTGATTATGATTCTGGTAAAGTTGGTACGGATCAGTTTAAAACTATGGCTGGTTTAATATCTCCTAGCGGAAAAACCGATGATAAAAATTTTATTGAAAATTATAATAAAATAAAGAAATATTTTACAGAAGATAATAAAGGAACAAATCGTTTTCTAAAAGATTTAACTAAACAAACAGATTTGGCTGGAAAATCTTTAGCTCAATTAGATAAAACAACCGGAAAATATAAAATTAACATCGACGATACAGCTTCTGTTGCTAAAAAATTTGGAATGGGTCTTCAACCTTTTGAAGCGATGCTTAACAATCTTAAAGCTTACGGTCACGAAGTTTCATTTGAATCTTTAACAGAAGAGTATGAACAAGCTGATGATTATCTTACTCAATGGAGTGAGAAATGGCAAAAAAATGGTGGAACCCTCGGCGATAAAACTGGACAAGAAATCGAAGATTGGAAACAAAAAATACAACAAGCTAAGTTAGCTGGAGATAGTATACCTGATGAATGGATAAAAACACTACAATTTAAAGTTGACACAGCTGATTACTATTCTGATTTACAAACAGCTAAGGATGAATATAATGCCAATGCTGAAGGTTGGACAAATAAACAAAAAGCTAAAAATGTAGACGAGCAGGTAACTGCCACAGGAAACATAATGTATGAACTCACCAGAGGTAAAGAAAAATTTAACGCTGGTGGTTTGTTAAAAGATATTAAAATCCCTGCTGAAGTTCAACCAGATCTTCAAAAATCATATGATAACATTAATAAATTGTTAACAGACTATGGAAACAAAGCAGAAGGATCCAAAGCAAAAATAAACGTTGGTTTAGAGTTAGTAGAAGCCAGAGAAAAATTTATTTCACAAATAAATCAATATTTGCCAGATGAAAAAAAGATTCCTATCGAATTTGCTATCGAAGGAGCTACTTCAGTTGACGAAGTTAAAGCTGCAATTAAAGAAATAGATGACCAATTAAAAATTGCAGGAAATCAAGAAAGTGGTTATTCTATAAAACTTACAGCAGATGACACGGATGCGTTAAGAGTTATTACAAAATGGAATGAACAACATCCAGATGTTCCTATCAACATTACTTGTGATGACAGCGAAGTTAATTCAGTTATAGGTGCATTACAAGATCAATTTGGAACAGAAAATTGGGTAATCCCAGTTGATGCTGATACTGCTGAAGCTGCTTCAAAGATTGAAGGCGTTAACGTAATGAAAATCGGCGACAAATATGTCGCAATATATGCTAGATCTTCAGATGCAGAAACAGAAATTAATGGATTAATTTCTAAAGATGTACCAGATAAAAACTTTAATATTAATGGAACAGACAACGCTACACCTACTGTTAGTAGTATAAGTTCATTGACTATAAATGGAAAAACGTTTACCATCACTGCAAACGATCAAAGTACCGGTATCTTAGGAACCATTCAATCTATGATAAATGGTATACATGACAAAAATGTAAGTATAAAAGTTACTAAAACAGTTACTACAATTCAAAACACTGTTAGAAGAATTACAGACTTTTTTACAGGTGGAAATAGTGCTCATGGTACTGCTTTTGCTTCTGGCTCCATTCCAAAATTAAGTGCCAGAGCATTGGCTTTTGGTTCTTTAGCATATGCCGGCGGAAAAGATATTGGTGCTGATAAAACATCCACGTCTTTGATTGGGGAACTTGGACCGGAGATGAGAATCCCTGCTGGTACAAATCGTTGGGAGTTAATTGGCCAACACGGAGCTGAATTTACCAAAATACGCCGTGGAGATATTATCTTTAATCATCAACAGACTAAATCACTACTTAAGAGCGGCAAAACAAATGGTCGTGCTAGAGTACACGGTGGATCTTCAGCATTTGCCCATGGCACTGCTTTTGCTAGAGGTACTTCTGGAACTGCATATGCAAGTGGAACCAAACAATCAGCTATTGAAAAATATGCAGAATCTGTAGGTAATCGTTTTGATTTCGTTGCGATAAAGCTTGACAGACTAGCCAAATCCGTAGATAGTTTTGCAAATCAAATTAACGATTTCGTATCTTCTACCACAAAAACGAAAGCACTCTGGAACCAATATTCAGCTGTTGGAAAAGAAATTAGTGGTCAAAAATCTGCTCAAAGTCGTTATTCAAAAGAAGCTTCAGACATTAGATCTGGTGCGCTGAAAAAGGTTAAAAAGTCTCAAAGAAAGACTTTGGATACATATTTTACAAGAGTTCGAAATGGTGGATTTAATATTAATACTATCAGTGATGATGGTATGCGACAGATTGTTCAAGAATATCAAGAAGCATATGAAAAAATGTTAGATTGTAAATATGCAATTCAAGAGCTTCAAAATGAACAACGTGAATTATTCAATCAATGGTTAGATATGCCATTAGAAGATGCTCAGAAAAAAGTTGATAAATTAGCTGATTCTTATTCTACTTTATCTGCTCAAATGAGCTTAGTATCTTCTGGTGGATCAGCCATGGAAATTTTATCTTATCATGAACAATGGCATATTAATTCCGCAAATAAAAATAAAGATACTAATTCATGGAAAACACAGTTAAAAAATAATGTGTTAGTTGGAACATCTTATTTAGATAAACCTGCTTATGAGTACCAAAATAAATTACTTTCCGATGCTGTTACCAATACAACTAATCAAGTAAATACTTATATTAAAGCTTTACGAACGGCTGAAAAGAATTATGCAAAATATAATAAATCTGGTTCTTCTACTCAAAAAGCTGATGCAAAAAGAGCTTTAGATGAATTACAAGCTAAGGTTAATCAAGCCGCTGTAGACGCAGCTCAAGCTAGAATAGATTTTGCATTAAATTCTCAGGAAAACATTAAAAATTATTTTGATTCACAATATTCATATCTTGAAGGAACTTTGACAAAATCTGAAAATCTTTTTGACTTAAAAGAAGCCAAAGGTCTTGATATTACGGATGTAGAATATGAAGAGAGATTGAATACCATAATGGATTTGAGAAAAACAAAATTAGAAGAACAGGCTCAAATGCAAAAGAATTTAGATGCTCAAATTAAAAAAGGTTATATCACAAAAGGAACTCAAGAGTATTATGATCTTCAAGCAGAAATTGATGCTGTTGGAGAAGAAGTTACAAAATTAGATATTTCAGCAGAAGAATTGAAAGATACTATGCGAGATGACATTTTCTTTAGAGGATTAGAAAGGGCGCAGAAAGCCGCTGAAAATCTTCAAAATTCATTAGAGACCATTTCTGATCTTATTGATGAAGATGCCTTTTTTGATGATAAAGGAAATCTGACAGGTTATGGAGAAGCCTATCTTGCATCAAATATAGCTAATGTTAAATCATTAAAAGATTCTTTAAAAACACTATTTGAAGAACGAGAAACAATTAAAAAATTAAACGATGAGGGATACTATTCTGAAACAGAATATACTGAAAAAATTCAGGAAAATGAACAAAACATTGCAGATGCTATCAAATCTATTAAGTCTGCTGAAGATACTGTGATATCTGTTATTCAAAATAATGCTAAAGAAAAAATTGACGCAACGAATGATATGATTGATGCATACAAAAAAGCATTACAATCTGAAAAAGATTACTATGAATATGATAAGAATTTAAAATCATCCAACAAGGAAATCCAGCAATTACAAAATCAAATCGCAGCGTTGAATGGGGTTGCTGATGCAGCTTCTAGAGCAGAAAAAGCTAGATTAGAAGAACAATTGCAAGATGCGAAGGATTCACGAGATGATACAATCAAAGATCATATTTATACTTTAAAAGTAGATGGATTAGATGATTTAAGTGACATGTTAGACGATAACTATGAAAAATATGTTAAAGAATTAGCTCAAGATATTGGAAAAATTGAAGAAGCTTTAAAAGATGTTACAAATAGTATCCATAGTTCTTCGAATGATATTTTAAAAACTTGGGAAGAAATATTAAATCATTATGGTATTTCCGGTTCAGATTTAGGTCTTACAGATTCAAATTTAACTGGATTTGCATCTGGTGGATTGGTAAAAGCTGTTCGAAAAAATGGAGATTCTGGAATTGCGTCACTCAAAACTGGAGAAGAGGTTGTTGTTGAAGATACTGTTCGTTTTGCAGGAGAAATATTGCCGAAGCTAAAATCAGTAATAACAAATCCTTCTGTACCAGAAAGTTCTTTATTAAATGATTTCAAACCATCTGTTGATTTAGATCAATTACAATCTAATAATGAATTAAATATCCATTATGATAATTTAATGGAGATTCAAAAGATTGAAGGATTAGCAGATATGTCAGAAAGAGATTTACAAAAACTCATGGAATCATGTTATAAGTATACGAATGAAAATATCATAAAGTCAGTTGCAAAACGTTTAGGAATTAAACGTCAAATTTAAAAGTGTGAACCAGGTGTCTGAGGATGCCTGGTTCTTTTTTAATGTATAAAAAGGAAGGTGAAATTATATGAAATCATTTGAATACGATGGTCAATCCACGGATACAATCGTAGATAAACCATTGATGATTGTACAATTTGATAGAACAACAGATGTTGATGGATTCGTTAGGACAATTCAAAAAGGAGAAAAAACACTAGTAAGACAAGATGTAAATCATTATGGAGCAATGTATTCTGATGATGCTGTATATACTTTTTACCTTATAAAAAAGGATGGTTCAAAGTTTACAGAAATTGAACATAGAAAAATAAATAAATGGCTCACCTCTCCTACTTTACCAAAACCAATAACAGCTGTCACAGATGATAACGAAACAGTGATTTATAAAGGTGTTTTTACAAGTATCGGATGGAAAACAATAACAGGAAATAAAGATGCTGTGATGTGTGAACTTACTTGTGATACTCCAATGTGTTGGAAAAAAGAAACGAAAACATATCAATCACAAACTACAACTCCAGCAGTTTTTGAAATTTCATCTGATGATTCAGAATATGTAATCTATCCTAAAATAATTATCAAAATCCCATCTGGAACGGAACAACAAACTATAA
>ERZ1643251.582-NODE-582-length-50320-cov-11.534328_pt1 | contig 50320 bp, 36 predicted proteins | sample MGYA00579261_ERZ1643251 | MGnify/ENA primary metagenome ERZ1643251 (study PRJEB29033, sample SAMEA4952267) | chicken gut metagenome | biome: Broiler Chicken; feature: Gastrointestinal Tract; material: Caecum | place: Ireland | collected 2018 | study: Broiler...
AAGACTTGCATGTCTTGACCATGCCCTCTGCGCATCAACTGCGTTAAATACAATAGACATGTACTCCAAAAACAATGCATCCGAAAACCTTATACGTCTCTTGCTGAATCCAATTAGGTCGCCATTACCAAAATCCAAGCTGCGCAGATTGATATTCTGAAAATCCCATCTTGCACCATCGTCTACTGTTATCTGTTCCTCAGTATAATAAACTGTTACATCATCAGACAGGCTATACAATATGAACATGTCTCTATAGTCAGTTAAGTCTATCAGCTGTGTAAGAAACACGGTTAAAAAATATTTTGGATAGTAAAAATCTTTTGTCTGTTTAGGAGTTTTCCTAGGTAGTCTGCCTTCCAGCTGCAGTTCCCTAGTTTTATATTTACCAACGCTTGTTTGGAACAGGTTGGACATCTCCAATCGTGTTGTGTATAACCCAAACGATTCTTTCTGATCGCGCGCAACTGAATAGATGTTTCCGCCAACCATACTAAGTGGTGATACTTGCATAGCAGCTGAAAATATCTTTGAAATATTATCAAATATGCACCCATCATCAATCAGTGGATTATATATACTAGTAAACTGATAGGTTAATGGTATATACTCATCAAATGTGCATACCCGATTCAGCTCAAAATAAGCTTCAATATTAGGAGGAACCAAGTTAGTATAATAATACGTTGCAAGATCAATATTCCGGTACAGCATCCATGTATTATATACTCGCCTAAGCCACTCCTGTCTCTGAATAAGGTTGCCCTTAACTGGCATTCGCTCGCCGATAGCAAAATATCCAATACGGTTTGTATTGGTGCCATTTAAAACAATTGATTCAAGGCTATAGAACTCAGCTGTTTCGAATAGTAATGCCTGTAACTCATAATTACGCCTACAGAATTTCATATCACCATAGCTGCCCATTTTAATTATTTTCCCATCGGCTGGTGCCGTACCATCCTCAATTGGCGAGTTGAATAAGATAGACGCTTCTTTTATGAAGTTGTACTCACTTGCGAGTTCTGACATCATACTATCGAGCTTTCCACAGCTTTTTTGTGCTATCTCCCCATCTTTTGTAAGTTTCAATGACCTGTGCTGCATGAAGTACATACTACCAGATTCGTCGTAAGCATCAACGTATAGATACTCCTCTATACCATTTGATTTTCTTACAATTGGTCTGTAATCCAAAAGTACCAACTGCAAAAGATGTGGCTTTTTCCAGAAATCGTAACTTTTCTGATCATAATTCAACCTTTGCTGAACTTCTGCCAGAAGGCTTGTAGAATCCTTACCCAACTTAAACACCCCCAGTACGAATTCTAACTTTTGTACCAAATATCAATGCACCGTCTTTTAACTCTTGTGGTACATAATCGTATTCCATCATCATGCACCGAAGCTCCTGCATCACCATAGACTGCCTTGAAACCTCATAATCCTGCTCATGAAGACTCTTGCGGGCATATTCCTTCCCCTTTAACAACGTCTGAACAGCCTCATAAATAAAGACCCTATCCAACCCATCCTTTTCTGGAATAAGGTTTGATAAGGTCTCTGTTAATTTGGCTTCTGACTGAAGTAACCCCTTTATTTGACCTAATGCCAACGGTGACTGTACACCGTATAGCAATGCCTTCAGTTCAGATCTCTTAATGCAATTGCTTGTTACCTCAATTGGCATTGGAGGTCTTTCTTTTCTGTCATGCTTTACTTCATCATGCTCTACATTATCATCCGGAATTATTCCATCGCATACATCAAAAAACCTATCCGCAAACCAACGTGCCAGATAACAAATTCTCTCTACCTCGTATGCCCTCTGCTGGGATAAAATAACACCAGAACTAATGAATGACATAAAATCTTTATAGCTTGCCGCAATTTTGTGAGATGCAGCAACGTCCACTGTTAATTTACCATCTTCGTACTGTAACCAGTCCCCGAATATATCACACAACTCTTTACCAGTAATCGGCCCCAGAAGAAACTTTAACTCAGACTCCCCATCACCATTGAAGGATATTAACCTCTTACTTCTAAACTCACCTGTCGCTGTCTTATACTGAACATACACAGAATTCGTTGTTCGTGAAGCCTTTATTTTACCAGCATCAACTGTCGAGCCATCTGTAAGCTCTAAAACAGCGCAATAATCAGACAACTTTCTAAATAATGACCAAATTGTTGGCCTGCATTTAATATTCGTTACTGTATGTGTCGCATCCGCAATATCCTTAACAGTAACTTTCGTATTAACCAGGATGCAGTCATTCAGCACAGAAAAATTACCGCTGATGGACGAGCTCATCTTTATCACCTGTGCCTTAATTGCTTTTCTGACGGTGACTATCATCTCTTCATTATTGTCATCTAAGAAAATAGCGTCAACAATACCGTCTGCTAGTGGAACTCTTTGCCCTATAAGTGATCCGTTTTCATAAATTGCTGAAATTATACAAAGCAAGAGTACTCCCCCTATCTTGCATAATACTTGTTACCAAATGAAATTACTGCATCGTTAGGCAGTTCCTGTGTAATGTTAATGATTCTATGGGCCTGAGACAATGATCTATGAAGGTATAAAAACACCTGTGCAGGGAGTCTCGTTACAACATCGACTCCAGCAAGATTCCAAACAATATCTGTACATGCGTCAAGGATGCGAATCATAGATTTATTCTTTGGCCCGGCAGACAGCAGCTGTTTCTCCTTTTCAATCTTGGATACCATCTGCACATACCAGTCCTTTGTATGGTATCCGTGCTGTGGTTTCATCCTAGCATGGAGAAGCTCCATATAAATTGAAATTGCAATCAGCTCCTCCTTATCTTCCTGCTCTAGCACACCAGGCTGTGTCATAAACACTGAATTTACAGCGACTAGCATACCGGCAATCATTGAAATTGGTGCTCCAACCATTCCATCGTAGATATCCTGATCGCTGTATGCAGCGACCTCTGCAATATTGCACCTTGACTTCAAGAATGTAACAATATCTGTATCTGCAAGCGAGTCAATCTGCGAGTTTATGAACTTCTTCGCAGACTCAAATTTATCCTGAGGATAAAAATCCTTAAAATGTGCCTTCTCCAACTCCAAAGCATCCCTTGCCGGCAACTGCTCGATTCTGCTAATGTCCAATGACAGGTCTCTTCTGCCAGGCAATGCCTGTGTGTGAAATTCGATCTTTGCAACCCTATTTGTTAGAGCTTCAATCTCCCGTTGCATGCTCTCAGAAGCCTCAACATCAAACAAACACCCAAATACTGTTTTACCATTAACATCTTTAACAAGAACACTTAGGTAATTATTCTTATTTGTATCCTTTTTGAGTGCAATTCTCTTGATAAGCCCAACAGCAACATCATCATTGTTAGCTGTTAGAAAACTTTTATCAAGCAATTTATACTTTCCATCGGCTTTTACTGTAATCAAGTTAAAATCACCCCTGCATAAAACAAAATAATTTGGGTTGATGAACCCAAATTATTTATTATACATAAAAATGCCACATTTTCTTATACAACATACTAAAGCGATAACTATAATTAGCGCCCGAATTAAAATTTCGTACAGCATCATGAAACCTTCCTCAGGTTATACATCAGTACCTGCATCTCTCGTTTTAATTTCCGCCGCTGTTCTTTGTCCAGATTAGACATATCAAAGAAGCGTCTTGCATCTCTTTCGACACCATATAGGAACTCTTCGTAATCGGATAAATCCGGCAGATGCTCATAGTAAATCCTGTAATACTCATTCTGGCTCAATCCGTGCTTTATCCCCATATCAGAGAATTTTGTATAAACGCACAGATATATTGAATTACGAAACGTCTTTGGTATCGTTGTTATTCGCTCTCTAAGATTTATAAGGCATTGCATCAGGCTCTTAAGATCGGTAGGCTTATTACTACGCTCCATCTCTCGATGATACATCCACCTCTCTATTGACTGCATTGATGCAAGAATTTTATCCAGATAGCTTCCATCATTCAGAAGCCCAGTGAATCCCTCTGGTATTCCCAGTTCCCTCTCTGGCATACCTAATGTCCCGCAATCGCCAGCAACAGATAAATCGAAATCAAACTCGCCAAAATCTGTATCGTCTGAAAAAATTGATTTTACTAAAAGAATATCTTCAGCTAGTCCACAGCTAGAATCTTTTGCGCAACATTCGCTGTTACAACTATTATCGGATTCGCCAATATCAAAGTCTATGTACTCGTCTCCGTATTCATCGCTAAAGACATTAGAGTACAATTTTTCTTTCATGTCAAATCGCCTCCAATAAATAGGAGCTACTTAAATGCTCCATCGTTATCTCCTCCTCTAAATTATCCTCCGCACGTATAAAGAGTTTTCTTACGCTGCAAAGCTTCTTTATGAGCAAAAATGTACGAAGGCTAACCTTTACCCATCCAAGTACAACAAACTCACCATCTAGGCATACGCACAGCTGCATTTCCTTGTCTGGCTTACCGCCCTCCGGCCTTCGTACAAACAAGCCTTCCTTATTGTAAACATCGATTTCCTGCACAGTCACTCTGTCCATAAAAAGGAATGGCAATATAGGTTTCTCATCTATTGGTTCCTCTGGGAGGAGATTTATTTCTTCCTGAGTGTCATTCAGAAATTGCTCTAATTCATCATCAAACTCTAGCTCGCTACTACTTACACTATCCTCCGGCATAGCCATCGTTTCAACGTGATCTGCCATCAGATCTGACAAATCAAGAACTTCGTCATTCATCTTCCTCACTCCCCTCGTCCTCAGTATACGGTGCAAACCGGCCAACAACTGATGCCATGCTAACTAAAGTAGCATATCCGCTATATGAGCTAATGCTTCTGGCTTGTTCGAATCTCATTCGGAACACAAGCATCATCTCATAACTGTATGTTGACAAAATAGACAACCATCGTTTAGCAACGAACTCAGATGTGATGCCAACTTTTTTACCCTCATCCATTATAAACATCATCATTGTATTTTCATTGAATACACCTGTAATAAAGTATCCGTATACTTCTTCCCACTGCTCCAGAAATTTATTGAACGAATCCAGCAACGGTCTGCTATAATATCTGTATCTGGATATCATCGATTGTATACGGACACTCTCCGCTACCTTCAGCTCCCCGTAAAACAACGTTAACCACAGATTATCTAATGATATTTTTACTTTCTGTGGCATTAGCCTATCGATTGCTCTCTTAGAGAGTCCTGACCCTCTTCGTGCCAATAAGAAAATACTTTCCAATTGCCTCTCATAGCCCTGTATACGTGCTGAAATATACCTGGCCATATCAGAATCAAGTCGTTCTCCGTCATTTATTCTACTATAAACTTCCTGAACATATTTAATCTTAAATTGTCTTGAAGTCTTATAACAATTGAACAAATCAAACTCAATGCCTTCCTGCAGAAGGAAATCTTGAACTTCATCGTAAATACTCTTATAAGGGCAAAGGAATATTGCCCTAACCCAATCGAGTTTCAATGATTCGGCCAGTTTATGCATTGTTTTACTCTTAGGCGAGCACTCAACAATAATCCAATATGCCTCTGAATACAGAGGCCGGATCGATACTCTCCGAACGATGTCATCATCATTCATACCTGACGCCTCAATGACGCTGCTGGCAGGCATTGTGTTAAAAATTCTGTCTACCAGCAGCTCATAATATGGCAGTGTTGACAATGCGACTATGCTCTTCATACGCGAGCCCCCTACGCTTCAATATCCTCATTAATTTGTGTGATTAAAGACTTTGGCAGGAAGTTTGCATAAAATATGCTAAGTGTATCGAGCGCTGCTCTCTTTCTTGAAGAAATCGAATCAAGTGAATACTCTTCCTCATCCTCTTCTTCATCCTCTTCGTCCCACACAGTGGCTCCAGGCGCTGTGTCGCTATATACATACGATAGCCCATTGCAATTTTTCTGTATATAGTCCAATACATCCCTTTTAAGCTGTTCGTCCTGTTCTGGTGCACTGGACACGATAGCTGCTAATCTGCTTGCGTCATAATCTATCTCGTCAACACTAGTCTTAGAATCAAGTATAGAGCTATCCATAAACGTAATTAGCTCAAAACCCTCGATATCCGAGACTGCATTAAGATAATCACAAAATGACCAAACTGCAAACTTAGTGTATATTTCTGGTGGTACATCAGCAACTTCATCTTTTTTGGGGGCTAGCTTGCACTTTTCAATGTTCCTTCCGTCCACCGGTGTCATCCATCCGCCACTTGAAAAATTGTCGCCAAGTTTCTCATTGTATGAGTCAGCGATAGTGCAGAACATATCCTTCTCTGCGTCAGATACACTCATCCTCATAAACACTCTTCTGACCCTACTGATTGTATTCTTATAATTCTTGAAGATATCAGAGGTAAACGAGAACTGCATTGAGAATAAATCGTCAAGTCCAGTTTTACATAAAGTGTTCTTCAGCATCTGCATATAAACGCGATTTGTAATCCTGGTTAAGGACTCCCTAGGCAAGAAATACATTGTAGAATCAACGCTTGCTTCATCCCTGGCTGGCTTAATAGGTAGACCTGAGGAAATTGAAACAGAGACCATATCCATGATAAGCTCCTCCTCGAATGACTTCATATCATCTTCGATACGCTTAATCGCATCCTCACAAAATATTTCAAGCATTAGCGTCTTTGCGGTACGCATCTTCTTTAGTGCTCCATACTGCATCGCCGTGTATTGTTCCCAAAACTTCAAAATCTTCTTATGGCATCTTTCCTCAAGTCCACTACTAACCTTTAATTCGCTCAATTCGGACATAAGTTTGTTCAATGCGGTATCATCCATATACTGTGCAGATTCGCTCATATCTATAGGCTCCAGGTTCAAGCCACTACGAATCTCCCTAAGTACAGGGTATTCTGTACCAAGACAATCATAAAGGTTGTATGGTAGCTCAAGAATTTCTCTGTAAAGACTCTCCAGCCTATCAGTAGTAATAATTATCTCTGACCCTATATACATACCAACGCTGCTCAAATAAAGATGCAGCTTCTCTACAGCAAGCTTCAAAATTGCCATATTCTTATACTTTAGTAGTTTATTATAATATGGCATATCTATTGAGCATAATGTTGCAATAGCGTCCTCAGCTGTATGCCCGTAATCTGTCCAGTTTCTGAGCAGAGTTCCCGCAAACTGTACAAAAAGCTTGCTTGGTCCCAGTAAAATCTTACCGTCTTCTCTTGTTTCAACACGTGACCCATAGATCTCGCTGAATCTGCTAACTTCGGACTCTTCCTGTGTAACCCCGTCTGCAAGCTCGTTATAATCCACAAAGCACGAATCAACACGGCGCAATGCCTTGCCCATCAGATCACCGATATCTTCATCAATATCCCCGAAATCAGTCAGACTGTCTGCCAAGTCACGTTGAACATTTTGAAATGTTGTCATTCCAGCAAGCTCTTCTGTATACAGTTCGCGAATTTCAGTTGATTCGGATGTTTCCGCTCTTGACTGGATCGAGTCTACCGCTTGATCAAGCAAGCCTTGTCCGATTCCAACTTGATTTCTATTCTTTGATGCTCTTTGATCGCTTGTTGAGCCGCCATTGTTTTCTACCAATATGTCTTCGAGAGAAGTCATTATAACGCCAGGCAAAATATTGTACATCCCGCAATGGTCACACTGCGTTACGCCAAAGTGAAGCCTGCCCCTAATGTCTCTACGTTTCATACTTGTAGAAAAAACTGATGCATCTGCAGAAATAATCGGTTCGTCAGTGATACTCTCCTGTCCGCAATTTCCACATACCCATTTATCGCCCTTGCTTGTTTGGCTATTACCTCCAAGCGTAATGTCTCGATAATACACAGTATTTTCCGATGAGAGACTATTCATGATAAAATTCATTTTCTGTTCTTCCATCGCGTTCTTCGTATCAAGAGACTTTGCCCTTTCTATTCTTAACTGAATCTTAGACTTCTCCTTTAAGAACACTTTAATAACCAAGTTCATGACGGAGATCAAATTACGTAGGCCGATGCTTCCAGTGCTAACCCTGCTTTCAAATGCTGACTTATTATAATACAGGTCTTCTGAATTCAGCTCATTATAAGCTGTCAAAATAAATTCCTCGGTGCCACCATCCAGATCTTTAGAATCTTCCTTTAGCCTGCCATACATCCAGTCAAGCGCATTTACCATGACATACTGATAAAAATTCTCCTGTGTAATGCCAGACAATTGAACATCTGCTGATTTTACAGGCTGCCTAATCGTAACTCTTGTACCATCCTTACGCACATAATCAAATGGGATGGCCTCAAACCCTCCCTCAACCTCTGAACGTACTAAGTCTGTACTATCTGTGTAGCTCAGATTATTTGTAAATCTGTCAAGCCGGTTACTAGAAACCTTTGTGTAGAGCTGCCTAAGACTTTGGTCCTGGTTATCGAAGTTATCCATCATGAGTGTTTTCAACTCCCCATAAATCCCCTCAATAACCTTTTTAGATGCCCGTGTTGGCTTTGAAACTCTATTCTCCTCTGTATAAAACTCTCTTAGAGTTTCAATAGACCTATCTATCTGCATGGATATCCCCCCAAACTTATTTTACTTCAGCAGTTTTGCCGCACATATCCATTATTGCGCAAAGAAACTCATCAGAAGTACAAATAATGATCTCCGGCTCCGTGCCTCCGCTTGCTTCTCTTTGTTCATTAATATATAGTGCTTCTGCCAAATTAGATGTTCCGCCTGTATCACATACAAGAAAGCGTGTTGCTCTCGAAACGCGCCCTCTTAGGACCAGTCTAACCCCAGAGCCTGCCAATTCGTCATTCAATAACTGAATGAATTCTCTCTTTGTATATGACCCTCCGTCCTCGTCATGTACATTTGTAATGCTTCCTGTAATAACAACATCCAGCTGTGATACTTTTGATGTCGTAATGGAAAATACTTCTGGTATGCGTTTTAAATCTTTTGCGCTTGTAAGTATTCTTGAGCATAATGTTGCACCAAGTTTGCTATTCTTAGATTTAACCAACTTATTTTGCACAAAGGATGACATACCCCCATACTTTTCCATTTTCATGAGAAACCCATCATAAGAGTCACAGTCCCCGAATACCAAGTCCGCACGTTCTACCATGTCTGGTATGGCCAATACCTTTACGGCTTCTGAAAATGTACGCTTTACAGACAAAGCCTGCTTGATATCGTCCCTAAACTCACTTGGTGGGTCCATCAAAAAGTCAATGCTTGTATGAATTGCTCTCTCACCAGCACCAGAGATTACTCTGTCCAGTGCCTGCTCAAACGACGTGCCAAGCATATTTATCTTGCCTGACATACTAATTATTTCATAATATGCGTCCTTGCCTACCGCTTCCTGCCAACGCAGACCAGATTTACATTTTGAGAGAACATCTTCTGTATTTATACCAAGCTCTTCAAATCTGTTAGACAACATTTTTACAGCTTCTGCTTCCGCTACACGGCTACTAATATGTGACAGTACTTTTGCATCACCAATCCCTTTAATGCCGAGATTAGAAAGAACCTTAACAAGCCCCTTCACTAGGCGTATTGTGCAGTTACTATTATCGCACCGAAGTATCGTTAATGCTCCGTTTATCTTTAATGGTTTACCGCACCATTTACAATTCATACTGGGGAAGATGCTCTCAAACTCCTTCGGAATTAACCCAGTGTCAAATGCCTCCTGTAATGTTACAAACTCTTGTGCATCCATTAACTTACCCCCAGTTTTGCCTACTGCTGCCCCAATAATAAAATTTATCCAACGGTACGCTATAATAACTCAAACTATTCGTATCTTCTATAAGAATTGCGTGAGCTGTATTATCGGATACACCAAAAAGCGCAACACCATTAGAGAGACGTTTTCTAGCAAACTCATTTTGATTAAACATCAACTGCTTAACCACTGTCTTTTTAGCCATATTAAAAAACACTGGCAGATCCTCCAGTGTTATCGTTAGCATATCGCAAAACTCTTCGCTCTCTTTAAGAATCCCTTTTAGCGCAACTCCGTGTTCCAATGGCTCAACGATACGTTTACACATATACTCATATTTCACTGTAACAGGCTTGCTATCAAATACAATGTCGCCAGTCTTGTCAACTTTCGCGGTAACCGTATAGTCAGACCCAATAAACACTATGTAGCCGCCATCAACAATTACTTTTGTATTTTGCTGTCCACTAGTTCTCTCCGCCCTAATCAAACGTAAAGCATCAAGCATTTAATCACCCCAATCTAAGAACATCATCATTATCCATATCCTTTGAAATAGCTGAAAATACTTCTGTCAAAATCTTTGTGTTTGAGGATTCTATAGGCTTAACTTCACTGTCTGTGCCATCTACGGCGTCGCCCTCCTGTTCCTGTAGCAAAGATGCCTCTCTGTCGGAAACAGATTCTCTTACAAGACTTATCGCCTTACCAGAAACTCCATGCTGCTCATAATGCTTCCTATAACCATTAGGATAAACTACATCGAGTTCACCAAGTACCGCGAGAAGATATGTTTCCAGTAAAACAGCTGTGTAATCATCATAATCGAACCCAGCATTCTTGCACAAATCTTTTGTTACATCGTTTTTATACATATCTGGAGATTGCTTGCTGCTATCCAGCACCTCTCTCCATAATGGCCAAAACGAGCTGATCTTAGGCTTTACGAAGTAGTTTTTGAATCTGCTGACAACCCTATCGAGATATAGAACTTTTGTCTTAAAGACATCTGGAACAAACTTACAGATCTCCTCTGCGACTCTTTTTGTCATGTAATCTTTAATCTGATCAAATACGAAATCTCTCTGACAACACTCAGGAGAATACGTCTTTATCAAATCATCATAATTCTCTGAAACCCATTTGGCGTACTTTACAGGTGCTTCGTATGCGTCCTCCTTACCCTCGTGCCAGTTCGTAACCACATTTATGCCACAGTAGTAATTTGGGTGCCCCTTCAGCTCAATCATGCAGTTATCGTAAATCAGCTTCTGAATTAGATTAGGGCTAACATCCTTATCCACATTTAATAGGCACTCATCATGAATATAAGCAATGATAACCACTTTATTCTCAAGACGGTAACCAGAAGGCATTGTTTCGTCTGGAACTTTAATATCAATTAAACCATGTTTTTTCAGCGCCGCGCACAGCCGCACGATAGCCATACTATAGATTTCTCTTGCAAAGCTTTGAATAGGGTAATTACCAGCCTGTCTCCTGATAGAGGCGACATCCGATTCATCCATCTTGTCCAGATAAAAAACTCTTGAACGACCAAGAGGATTATCAATTCTACCAATCTTCTTACCCTTTAGCGGCCCCTTAAGAAGCCTGCCATCCACTGGAGTAATGGCCTTATCCCTGTATGAGTTTAGCATATCGGCAATCTGGTATAGTTTTGATTCCCAAGTTGACAAGAGATCCTGAATCTCCTTCAATCTTTTCTCTCGTTCAACGGGAGGCAATCCTATACCGTATCGATTCTCCATAATGCCTTTAGCGCTCATACCATAAGGTATACCAAAATTAACGCTCTTTAGAGAGGATCTCTCGCTTTTTGTAATATCCTCCGGTGCCTTGCCTACAATAATACTTCCACCTTCACGATGGTAGTCCGCCTCAGGGTCTTTTAATCTCTCAACCAGCCAATCGATTCCTGAAAGACCAGCCATCACTCGATACTCAATTTGTGCAAAATCGAAGTCTATAAAATACTGAGTGTCTGGATTGTAAGGAACTATCAGGTGCTTAAGCGAGCCAACCAGCGTTTGGATAAAATCTGTTAGTCTTGCTGTCTGAGTACTGGTTTGCGAAATATCAGAAAAGAATTTTCCCTCATAATTATTATCAAGCAACTTTGCGTAAAATGATGTTTTGTCCTTTTCAAGTTTTCGCCATACCTGAATCAGGTATGGCAGCTTGTACTTGTACGTATTAAACTTCTTTCTGTCAATAAGAATCTTGTCCCCATCTGATAGCCAGTCATAGCCAGCCTTTGCCAGCGATGATTTCTCGATTGTATTTAATAAATTCTCCGCGAACTCATCCATTCCCGGCTCTTCCTCACGAAGCATTGATTTCAGAACGAATTTATCTACTGATGGCCTCCCAGTGTCCTCATGCACCTTTAACACTTTATACCCCAAAAGATTGTAGAACAAGTAAGCTAATTCGTCGCTTGATGAAATCGAAAAGATATACTTACTGTCGCTGTAATCGAAGTTACGCTTTTTACAAACCAAATAATGTGCGTATCTGTAAATAGCGTCTGACAGCCGTTCAAGATTTTCATCATTATACCCGGAAAACTCCTTACACAGCTTCATATCAACGCCCTTACCATAATATTCAGAGCGAACCAATTCTCTTTCCAGTTTCATATCAAGCGCATAGCTTCGTCTCTGCCCTTCTGTCAAAAAACCAAAGCTATCAATGAACAACTGCAAAGTATGGTCGGGGTCTGCGCAAGCATACGACTTTACCAAATCCTCTGGAAGCACCCTAAATAGCCCATAATCCGATGATGTATCAAATATATCCTCAAACTCAATAATCGGGTATCCGTACATTCTCTCAGACAGTGCCTTAAGGCCCTTAGATCCTCGTGACACATTACTATCAATATTGAAATACAATGTTCTTGTATCGTGTACGATATTCAAGAGTATCCCCTCTTGATACATCACCTTACCGTCGTACATTCCATTATGAAGCACCAGATTTCGCGATTCGAGGAATGGCCCTAGTTTTCTAAGAACATATTTCTTATCCAGATTTTTGAATCTTGTATGCTCAAACGGAAGATAAATCCCTTGATTTCTCTTCCAGGACATGCAGATTCCTACCAGCTGGTCACGCATCTGATTATCTCTGGATAGATTAAAGATGTTAAGTCCAGTGGTCTCCGTGTCAAAACCAAACAGCTTGTATTTATGCATCTCCTCGAAAACCGCATCAAAATCCGATTCATCCGTAATAACGCGATAATCTTTCTTTTCAAGCCAACTAAGGTCCATCTTTGAACGCAATTCATTTAAAGAATGGTATCTTGAGCGGGCTGCCTCCTTTTCAAACTCTGTTAGTATTCTTGCCACACGACCACCCCTCAATGTACGAACTAACGGCGGACTGAAACTCAGTCCGCCGTTTCTCAACTAAAACTTTGCTATATTCCCACAAAATATAGGTATACCACTATCGTTATCCACAATTACCAAATAGAATGGCCTATTGAAATTCACTTCAGGCGTAAGGAGCAATGACATGCTTCTGATAATAGCCCCTGTTACAGCAGATGCCTCTGTACCCTCTTCATCTACAATTAAAGCAGTTTTATGTACTGTATCATGAACATATAAATCCTCACTATTGGAAATACCGGATAAATCTGCATCTGTATTGAATATATTTGTCACTCCACCGTCTTTAAGCGCCCGCATTAGTTCTCCGTTGTCACTGTACTCAATATTAAGCTTAGGCATAGACAACGCTACTTCTTGCTCTGAATAACCCAAAGTTACCTTTTCCAATATCTCACTAGAGAAAGGATGCTCAATTGTCTGATTTTCCTTAGGAAGCATCAGAATCATCGACATATTACAATCCTTATATGGTAATCGTACTGACTGAAGCTGATCATCTTCGTAATAGTCCATGTCAGCTTGCTTGTGCATAAACTTCACAGTCTGGTCGCCATTAGATCCATGGAATACATCATCAGATGTATCTGACTCATCAAACTGGCTTTCCCACTTACCATTAAAATAGATGCAATTGAATAATGCCATCAGGTCATCCCTGGATAATTGATCTACAACCTGCTTAATCATCCCGCCGGTATTGTCAGACACCCACTGATTTATCTCTACAGCCGTATCTGGATTTGCAAAATCCTTTGCATCTACCTTAGCATTAAAATATAGCTGGCTGTAGTCAATAAAATCCTTATTCAATGAACCGGAAAATTCGCTATCAACCCACACACTATTTGCGATATCAAGTTTCGTATCCTTCCCGATACCTGTCAGGTAATCATAGAGATACTTGCACTCTCCATTGTGCTGTGCTAGATCACTATTGTACACAAAATAACTTCGCAGCTGTTCCGCAGTTTCACCCTTTGCGCCATTATAAAGCATACCAAATGCTAGATATACACTAGTTGGCGAAATAAATGTGTTTTCACCTTCCTGCTTCATATCTTCATAAAGTGAATCCGCAACACTTATGACACTATCGACCGTATCCTGCGGGATTGTATCGATATTTGCAGGTTCCGGTATCGGAGCAGCCACAGCAGAGCATCCGCTTAAACACATAATGACAGCAGTAAGTGCTGCCATCAATCTTGTCTTTTCCTTCATGCTAACACTCCTAGTTAAATACAGATTTTGTTTCAAAGTCAAGATCATCCGCATACGGATCTTTCTCGATATGCTTAACGGTTGTAGTTCCTGTCCCCCCAAAAACACTCTTTCCACTATCGTCTAAAGAATCAAACGGGTCGCTAATGTCCGCGCCGGATTTCTTCTTACTTACTGTTGTACCAGCCACTTGCGATTTCGCATATTCCACGTCGTTTGCAGCAAATTCCTCTTTCCTGAATGAGTATAGATTTTTAGCATACTTGTTGCCATACTTTCTATTATCGTCCAGCTTCAAAAATTCCCCAAGGTCCAACGTCGCCGCTACGCCATTGCCAGAATGTATCACAAATGTCGCCTTCAGCGGACCTGCCTTAAGAGCCTTTTTCAAATCAGAGCGGAACTGCCAACACTCCTGCATCTTTGTCGGACCAACACATTCCTCATAATAAGAGAACATAACGAAATCCTGATTCTGAATATTAATCTCCGGTATGCTGAATGTTGTTTTAACACCTGTTGCTGATACAGCTACAACCTTACTCATGAAAGACGCAATCTGCTCTTTACCAAGTATTGTCCTAGGTGTCTCTGTATTCACTACTTGCTGTCGATAACTGCTTGTTGGCTGCATATTTGATCTGCTAACGACTTGCGGAGCAACTCTGTTGTTGCCTACTTCATTTAGCTGCACACCAGGCATAGTTACTACATTGTTGCGCATGTCTTTGCCGCCAGACATATCGAACCCCATTGACTCAAAATACTTGTCCCTCTTTTGCCTGCTTCTTGTAATTGTGCTTTTTGCCTTTCCAGCCAAATCAGAAAATGATATTGGACCTGTTGATGATTGTAATGTTGCTCCAAACTTTGTAGATTCGATTAAATCCTCCAGTTCCTCACAATATTGATCAAACCCAGGCCTCTTTCCAAACAGATAATCGAAACAAGTATTCTTATCCCCGATACATGATAGAATTGCGTGTATATCCTGAACACCACCGAACATTTTGTTAAAGATTGCACCAATCTCATATGTATCTAAATCAATGTCTTTGACTAGACTATCTCCCACAACTGATAATTTAGTTGTACCACTGAATACAGCGTATGGAATGTATGCCATCACAGTCAACAGCTCTGCGACCTCACTATCTTGCTTTCGCAATTTCTTAGCCTTGGATGCCAAACTCTTAACCTTAGGTAAGATCTTATCAAGCGACAATCTTGCTTGTTCTGAGCTACTCCATTCAATATCAAACAGCTCTATGATATCATCAAGACGTATGCACATAAAAATGAGGAATTTCTGCTTTCTACCATACGAAAGCGTCATAATTTGCCTCTGCATCGACATCTTATTAATCGCATCATATAGCTCATTTATTTCGTCATCAGACAAGGCCTGTATTGAAGGCGGCGAATCCCAGTCCCAGAATTCTCTGCAGACGCCACGGTCTTTATCTATGTTAAACCGCTCCATAAAAGTATCTGCATGTAACAATTCAAGAAGCCCTAATATATTTCTTACCACCTCTTTTTCCTCTGTGCTTAGCTTCTGTGCCTGCGATTCTCTTTTAAACTTATAGAATACCGCATTAAACAGATCTTCAGAGTTTATCATTACCGGCACCGGGTTTAGCGCTGATTTTATCTTATCAATCATTTTCTAGACACCTGCTTTCCATCTGCCAAGAATGTTCCAAATAAATTATCTACCTGTTCAACAATTACGCTATCACCTGACTCAGGTACGAAATAGTTCACTGTGTAAATAACTACCGATTTAGAGTCAACAAATGCTCCAACACAAATGTACATTGCCTGACCATCATGATCTATCTGAAATGATACTTCCTTTCCGGCCAGCTTATCTGCAATAAAGACATTTTTATAAGACGGTTCGCTCTTTTCAATAAATGATGAATAGAAGCTATCCAGTTGTTTACTGATAGCTTCTACGTCCATCTTACTGTTCGTCCCGCACATTGTAAGCTGAACTGCGATACCATCTTCATGATAAAATGTTGCTGTATCGCTGTTCATCTTAACAATCCACTTACTATTCGGAGAAAGCGAATACTCCTCTCCAACTACTACAGACGGAACATAATTGTTTGGAACTTTGTCTGGGACAGTAATTGCCATGGGCAGCAGCAATTGATTGTTAACCAAATCCAATTGATTAACAAACTCACTGTCCTCCCCATCTACCTCTGGATATGGCACACTTTCCACTTCATATTGTTCTGTCTTGTCAACTTCTTTTTCTTCTGTGCTTGACTGCATCTGAGACGGTGGTGTTGGCGCCTTCTCATCGCATCCAGATAGCGCAAGTAACATTGACAGCACCAGAACAACTGTCAAAATACGTTTATACACATTTACTCAACTCCATTCAAAATTCGATTCACCCTCTCAACAGGCGAAGACTCGCTAACTGCGATTCCCATGTGATGAATACCATCCTTCAACATTACATCGACCAGAAGCCCGTCCCTGATTTTGTAATTAGACAATAACTTAAGTGCTTTAATTAAGCAATCCCGTTCTACATACGAAGCTAGTAAAATAATGCGCCCATCAAAGACTACAACCCTTGCTTTAAGGCTTTCCCGCTCTTCTGAATCGAATTGTTCTCCCATCTCTCGGAAATACAGGTTAATTACCGAAGATGATAACTCAGATTCATCGTAATCAAGCATCTCCATGTACCTGTCGTCATCGTTCAAATCTTCCTGCTCTGGAATCCCATCTGTTGAATACAGCTCTTCATCTGTGAATGTTACATCCGCGCTCAGCAAATCCTCCAAAGTAGCGTTCTGCATAAGATCCCCATGCGCTTCGATGTCGCCTACATCAATGCTATCTGATATACTGCCAAGGGATTCTATAGAATCCATAGCAACAAAATCAGTAATTCCATTTATGTCTTCCCTCGGGATCACATCTTCATCGGACAAATACATCGTTTCATCGACTCTGCACTGTGCTAACCTATCCTGAAACTCAGCCCTCAGATGCGATGGTGTCTTTCCGCAGATTATAACCGAATCATCAAAGCACTTATCAGCAAAACATAGACGAATCCTTTCAATTGTATCATCACCAGCCTCATCCAGTTTCTCGCAATACATATCGAGACGCTGCATCAAATAATAAACCGGAAATTCTTCAATTGTTTTATTCATATCGTAATTATGCTCAACGAGCGCTTCTCCGAACTCTTTTACAAATCTCCGTCTGAAATGGTTTACCATGCAGGCATACACAAATTCCTTCTGATTTGTTATCTTATATGCCTGGTCATCGTAAAACTCAGGATTGCTCTTATACTTTGCTGCGCACTCCTCAGCAAACTGCATCGATGCCTCAAACCTCTCTGATTTACCCTCTGACCAGTTATCCGCTACGGAAATATTCATAAAGTACTTCGGATGGTTTTTAAGCTCAATCAAGCAGTTATCAAGAATCATAGCATACATCTTAAATGGATGCACAGATCTATGTACCTGAATACCTGCCTCATCATGTACGAAAACGCTCATCAGAGTCTTAAAGAAATCTCTTGTTTCAGCAGTCATATGTTCTTTCTTCATGGCTTCGTAGAGTCGAATCATACCCGTAAAGAAAATATCTCTAGCCAGTGACTGAATTGGGAAGTTTCCAGCCTCGCGCTTAATCTTAAACAACATCAACTGATGTATCTTCCTCTTCATATAATCGAATGCTTCATTGTAGCCGCACCCGCTTAGATCCATGTATTCAATGATTTCTTCCTCAGTAGGCATTCTTGGAGTCAAATCAAAGTATCTTATCCTGCCAAACTGATTAGCAACTCTTCCAACATTACGCCCCTTCATCTTCCAAGGAAGTTGCTCATCCGGCACTCTTTCAAGAGCCTGCTTTCTGCATCCCTCAAGGAACCAGTACAGCGGGAACATATTCTTCCGCCAAGATCGTAGAAGATTCTCTTTAGATTCTATTGCCCTCTGCTTCTCTTCTTCTGTCTTTGCATGGCGAATATCTTCCTTGGCGAGGCTGTATGCTTCCGCACCATAAGGTATAGCGAAATGCAGTGGCTTTACAAGGCTGCGCTGCTCCTTTGTCATCTTACCAGGCTCTACACCAATGATTGCTGCTCCTCCCTCGCGGTGATAATCCGCATCAGGGTTATTTAGCCGTTCAACAAGTTTATCAAAGTTTTGCTTATACAGTTCCTCCCCTCTTTTACGTATACTTGGATCCTCTGATGCCATAAGATTTCTGCACATTGCTTTCCATGTTTGATTCGCAATACCGATCATGACACGAAACTCGATCTGACAAAAATCAAACACCACATAATAATACATGTCACTGAACTTAGTTACAAGTTTCTTCAACGGTCCAGCGAGTGTTTGGATTTTACTTGTAACTCGTGCTGTTCTAGCAGTTTCCATACTGTAATTCGTGTATAACCACCCATTAGTGTTTTCATCAATCATCGGTACAAAAAAGCTTGTTTCTTTTTTATCCAAAGATCTGTACTCGCTAAGCAGATACGCAAACGGATATTTATACGAGTCCATTTTATTCTTACTAAGAAGCACCAACTCCTTAGCTTTCAACCCCTTCGCTGCGTCTGTACCCGCAATACAAGAAATAACATCTGACTTTAGGAACTTAATCGGCTTATTAGTGGTATGCACCAACAAGTCATTTAACGCATCCGAGTCCGCCGATACTGCTTTTGTTTTCTTAGTGCGGCGTGTTACAGGATATTCCAAGATTGTATAAAGAATCTTTTTATCATCCGGGCTCTTCAGTGTCAGCTTCTGGCGTGTCTTAGACTTCGAATCCTTGGAAAACAGCTCCATCATGTCTTCCCTAAACCCATCGTCCTCAAGCACTTTTGCTAACTCTTCCTCTGATAACTCCTTCCCATCCAAATAGGATGCTGCCTGCGTCCTCACTCCAACTTCCGAAAGGAATTTTCTAGCGATGAACTCAACACGATTCAGGTCCTCCAAATTACACTCTCTTAGCTGTTTTAAAAGCTTTGTATCAAGCTTTGTACCATAATACTCAGCAATTGCCAGCATTTCCTTGATTTTATAATCGAGAAGACACCGAGGACTGTTCACGTCAATATCCTCCTGTTGCCGGAAAAACAGCTTACGGCAATAATCAGCATCTGAACAGCCGTAAACTTTAATAATTTCGGGCTCCAGTTCAGGGATCATATCCGCGATAACTCTACCGCTAAACAGATCCTCAAGTTCCAGTGTTTCCGCACCGAAATAAAGCCGTGACAATGACTTCAAATCTCGCGCGCCATCTGCGTAGTTCAGGTTAATGTTGCACTCAATAAGCAGTGTATCATAATCAACACGTAGGAATTTATCGTACTGCAAGCAGATCTTAATCTCAGAAGACGAATTGTGGCTTATAACTTTCTTCGTCTTCAGAATATCTATAATTCTTCCTAGCTCTGAATTTGGATTCAATGAATCCATCTTACTCGATTCAAAAACAATATAGACTGCTTGATCATCTTCCCAAGACAAGCTCATACCAAAAATTCTGGCAGGTGTTTTCACCTGCCAGTTTGTTTCCAGAGATGAGAACTCCGTATCCACTCCAACATAAACAACTTCCGGGTTTGACAATTCTTTGATTACCTCATCAAGTTGGTCTTTTGTTGTTACCAGACGATAGTTCTTCTTGTAATTTCCATAGCCATCGATATACCAGCTTAGATCATATCCATCTTCGATCATGTCACTCAACGTCTTAAGCCTGCTTGTATACATAGCCTTCTGCATCGAGCTAAAATCCTGGTCTTCAGACATCATCTTCGATACTGACGACACCCTCTGAGCCAAAGTCTGGTAATCAACATTGCGAAATTTTCCAGCCTTAACAATTGCTGTATTGCAAATCATCGAATCAACGGTATGTCCCTCCAATGTTTGGGTGCCGATATAATACTCAGCTTTCAAAACCTTTCCCCACAACTCTGACTTAGACAGCAGTACCAGAGAGGATCTCAAGATGCTCTTATCCCCCGCAAAATACTTAATATTTAATGCACCGTCTATAGACCCAGTTGCAAGTAGATGTGTATCAATGTCTTTTGTTGATGATGTGTTCAAAGTCGCAGCTGTAAAAAAATCCCCTAAGCCGCCATCTCCATACTCACGAAATATCGACACTCTTATGGTACCTGTGTTAGACGCAACGATCTGAAACAGGTAGCTATCATATTTACCGGCATACAACATTATTTAATCACTCCACTAATTCAACGCACTTAAGGCCATCTCCGACCAGCTTACTAGGATATGTTCCCCTCTCGAATCCTACAGCTCGAATCTGCAACGGCAAATCCCGCCGCAGGTTCATATTAAACACAAGTTCTTTACTTGGTGAGTTAGAGGTAAAAACTAGAAAGCTGATACCCTTGCTCATTAATAGAACGTCGCCATTAACTGCTTTCATTGTGTCATACTGTATAATACACTCTGACAACACGAAATGCATGTCCATCAGCAATTGCGACTGAACGGCCAGAGATAAAATTCCTTCTCTTGAAAGCTTGTAGATGTTCACATGCTGGAACTCTCGCATGCCGCCAAGACTATACCCCTTATTCAAAATTCTCTGACAAACAACACTCATCTTACTACTAATATCAGCAAGATTACATTGCTTCAAGTACTTATACAAATACGTTTCCTGAGCCATCCATGCTCTCGACAGCAAACGGTATGGGATATCCGCCTTTTGACAAATATCCTCCAAACCATCACGGACATTCTCAATTGAATCACCACACATAAAAGCCAAGAATATATCCAGGCAATCTGCAAGGTCTACAACATATATGTACTTTCTCATTAGCTTCGTCACGCCTGCAAGTTCAAGATACCCGCATTCATCGAATGCGACTGACTCAAATACAGTCTCATATCTTCTCCGTACATTTGTCAGCTGATACTCTACAATATCACTAAAACTCTTAATCAGCTCAGAATCTTGTAACGATCCCTTACTCTGCAGCAAAGTCACAAATCTACTTTTGCGATACTCATCCACTCTATCCGGCTCAACCACACAAGTCCGCTTATAATAAATTGGGTCTTCTCGAACCTTCTCCAACACATGGCCGTAAATCAATCGATCACGATACTCAAATATATTCATGCTTACCTCCAAACTATTGCCGAAGAATTGCCTGAATGATTTCGCTTGTCACAGTGCTAAGCAACTGTCTGTAAAATCTTTGATGTTTTTCATCGTAAACCAAAAGCATACCATCAGTATTACACAGCACATTATACTTTGAGTAGTCCAGGCTCTGCGGGTCTTCCGCTCTAGCAAGAAAATACTGCTGTCTGTCACTAATGTAAAATACCCCTGTTGACTTATCCACATCAAATCGTTCGCGCAATCTTCGCATTACCTCCGAGCCTCTATCGGCACCTATAGCTGCATATGTATACTCAGGAGTATCCATATACCGCAAAAGCAGACTTTTACATTGATTGAATCGTCTCCAATTATCCCTCGATTGCTGTGCACCAACCCTCTGCAGTTTAAACAACCCACCTAGCAATGCCCTCATGGTAGCGATCGCATCCAAGATCCTATTAACATTTGCCAGTACCTCGTCTGTCATTAAACTGCTGCAATACTTAATACACAGGTCATAAATACCGGATACGCTACTACTATCATTCACAGGGATAGCAAAATCAACGCCAATCGCACGGAATTCTTTATACATCTCCGTGGGCCTGTGATTATGTAATGTATCCGACATGTACCTTAGCTGAGTTATGAAATCCTTTATATCTCTGATATCGCCCTCAGATCTAATTATTTGCATCTGGTAAATATCTGAATACGCCGCAATCTCTATCTGATTTTTCCTAAATTTGTCCTGCGTAATGTGGCCTTCCCTGGCAAGCTTGCAGATTTGCCCATACTCGTTAAATGTGTCTATAACTGTATTATAATTGGATATCATTACATCTAGCTTGTCTGTACACCTTAATAAAATGTTTACAACAGCTGTCATATCTTTCAAACCGTTGATTTCACTAATAGAATCCTTTACTATGCTGCAGCTACCAAATGCGCTACGTATATCTGCAAGCATACCAAGCTGGACTGTTACGGTCAAAAGATTATACAAATCTATTACACCAACACCAATTGTTCTCTGCTCAGCTTCCGGACGATCGCGAAAAACATAAATCTCAAACTCTTGACTGGAGTTCTGTATAGAAATTGGAGGTCCGTCGAAAGTTTTGCCCATAAATGGATACAGCCAGGTAGTGCCATCGATAATATACTCATTCTCACCAAGGTTCAATACCTGCAACCCATTTGACGAGCTAAGAACAGACACTCTATCAGACCCTGGACGCATTGTCTTTCCAGCCTGCAATCTGTCGTAATGTATCCTGCCTATACCTTCTCCAACCTTAACAAAACTATATCTGCTGCACATCTCCATACGTTTTGCCGACATAGCTATCCTGTCTCCTGTCTCTGACAGATAGCACGCGGATGATCCAACTGTAATGAATCCACTGCACTTCTTCAATAAGTTATGACCAAACTCAACAAGCAAATTCTGCATTTTCACAAAATCTGCTATAATCACATTTACCTTAGCCGTAGCTTCACGCCCATGATCATTACTGATTGACCTCTTTGATAGATATCCGCTATTATAGGTTAGACTGCTTCTTGCTGCCGATGAGAGAGCGTCAGTACATTTTGAAATGTACTCGTCCAGCTCACTCTGTTCAATATTAGCAGCTTTCAAAATCTTTCTAACCTCAGCATTAAGAGTAGTTGTACCAGTCTGTATAGCTACAACCATGCACAAGCCAACTAAATAACAAACAGATTCAAAACTGCTTGTATTTTGTAATACCATGCTTGCAACATATTTAGAATCTGGCATACCACTGTTATCACAGAAAATACTTCTGTTTCCATACAGTTCCATGTTAAGTATTGGAGACATTGCTGCATTTAGTCTTGACAGGATACGTGTGCTTAGCGAATCTCTTGCTTCAGATAGTTGCTTATTCGCCTCCTCACTTATTAAACCCTGATGATCCATATCCTCTATCTGCTGTAATAGCCTGTCAATCTTCTTTGAAAGCGCTACATCAACAATATCTGATTCAACTGCTGGCTTTAAACCGTCAATGAACCCTCGCGAGAGTAATGAAAACTTAAACTCAGACGCCCATAATTTACTTTTCAGTATCTTGTCATAAATACTTTGCTTAATCTTAAAGATCCTTACATCATGCTGCGCAATAAATTTAGCTCTGCCAGTTGTGTTTGCTTCGTAAATAGGTTGGTCCATCTTCATCTGCAGTACTGACATTTGCTTACCAACAATTTCTGCCCTTTGACTTACATCAATGTTATTAGATACATTAAGACTCAGAATATTATCGCTGCCAGACTCTTCGCTAATGTTTCTCATAATTAGCTCATCGTGTCTTGTTGCCTGTACTGTAGATAAAATTTCAGCATCGGTTAAAAGCATAATCTGACGTAAACCAGCTTCACCAGAAAGCCTATACTTCTTTGACAGTTTCCAGCTGTTAATACCCCTAGATACAAGCATACTTGTTATATCGGATATTCCTGCAAGTGCTTGTACTGTAACATCTTTTTCTAACGGAACGTCCATTATAGACAGGCCGACCATTTCAAGATTCTCTGCTAAGCGTTTTACTTCATTCACACCAAATATCATTGTTGCGTAATCATGAATCGCTGCATTAGTCGGTATGAAGTCAAGTTGATATCTTTTCTTAAACTGCTGCAAAATCTTGTCATACTCGCTGTTCCTAAGCCCCTGTGATGTGTATTCTGTATTTGTCTTTTCCGTAGAGTTCATTCTCCAGCTGTCAACATATAGATTTCCTACAGAGATACCATCTCTATTTCGATACACATATTCAAGATTATTTAGGCATCTGCGCATTCTATCAATAAAATGCTGGCTTGTATCCATCCATTCATTGCTGCTTCCAAACGAAGGCAAGAAAATTACTTTCCTACTCAACGAAGATTTGACTCCACCAATCATGCACGACGATCTGGAAATGTTAAATATAACCTCCCCAAACAAATCTTCAAATGTTCTGTCGTCATATGCACCCTCCCTAAGATAAATCAAGTCAAATCTATCATCGAGAAATCTCTTCAGCATATCTGTCAGCTCTAACGTTTTTCTGCCAATATAAAGTGTCTGATACCAGCTTATAATACTGTAGAACGGCCTCTGCATTCGTTTATTCCACAGTACACATTCATTCACCGATGCCAGCTGTCGTAATGATTTTCCGACATTAAAGTCATAGCCATCCGCGTCAAACTTGTACTGTGCGTCAAGCAGATCGTAGCCATCTTCTCCGGAGCCACGCCCAGTGTCCTTCATTATATATTTAGGCAGCTGGTTCCGTGCCCATTGGCGAATAAAGAAGTTCATGCCAAACACCAGTGTACCAACAAGATCTATATAGTTCTCTCCCTCATGACCAAGTGCTGTATCTGTATCAGGCATAATTGAGGTGTTTGTGCGGCAGTATTCAATATAATCTGAGTATATCAAGTCCACAACATGCGGATTCGATTGAAGCAATGTGTAGTTATCAAATCCGGGTGTTCTTATAAACGCCCTGATTAAGCAAAACTTAATTCTGGGGTTGCTTGCCATGACACTTTTAACGGATTCTCCTACATGCACTTTCCCAATCCATGTATGGTAATCACCCAGCAGGTTCTCGATATCTTTCTCAGTTGGACGAATGTTATGCCTAGTTTTTACAGTATCCGAATTTAATAAGAAATTTTTAAGTATCTGTATATCATGTGTGCCACGGTCTGACATGCTAACCGCTATCAATGTTTCCAAATCTGACTCAGATAACGCTGCAAATGCGCTCCTGGCCAAGGCGCAATCTACAGATGCGGATGATTTCTCGCAATACACATACTTCATACATGATTCCTTAACTAGCGAAGACTCTACATTTTGACGCAAATCAAAGAACCACCCCATATCAAGCAGCATTGATTCGAGTATCAATTTGTACTCATACAGGCTTAGCGGACTTATAATGTTACTGTAAAGCACTTTATCACCCCTAACAAATATATGGGCAGGCACACCGAAATGCACCTGCCCATTTACTGTTTATTTAATTTTGTCGAAGACGCTCCCCCGGTCTTCATCGTCCCACTGGTCGTATTCGTGATTCTGATTGTCAGAGATATTGCTATCCAAATTCACACCAGCGAATACACTGGATTTACTTACGTCCATGTCTTCTGCTTCTTCTGTATCTGTGTCACTTAAGCTACGATCACCAGCGTCAGAATCATCTAGCATTCCAAAATATTCCCTATCTGTATCACCAGTTTCAACTTCCTTAACTGTTTGATCAAGCTCAATGTCTGCAAATACACTTCTGCGATCGTCGCTGAACTCCTCCCAAGCAGGTTCTGCAAACTCGTGCCGCTCCAGCTCGATACCCTCAAAGACACTAGATGGTTCTTCAAGCGCATCGAAGACACTTGCGGTAATTGGAGAGAAGTCAACTACATTATCATCAGCGGTATCCGTAAACTCCAAACCTACAACATTATTCAATTTACGAATCTGAGTGCTATTTGCTGCTCCAAAATCATAATTGATTACCTTCAGCTCTTGCTTTCCTCCAGTGATGCAGTCCCCTACTGTTGACTGTACACCATTATCTCCGCGCACCATATGCAAAGCAATATTATGGCGTGTATTGTCCAGGAACGCATTTGCATAAATCTGACCGTTATAGCGGATGGCGTCTCTAGCAGACAGCTTGACAGCAGTATACTTCACGCCAAGCCGGTCCAGGTCCTTTGTTTTATAAACACAGCCGGCAGCGATAGGCATATCCGCGTCAAACTTATCCTCGAGTGCCTCACCGCACTCAACAAGAGCCTTCGGGAACTGTTCGAGATTTCTGCCAAGCACATTCTTTGATTCCATCAACTGGATAAGGTCCAGCCAAACAGACATACGTAAGAATCTGCATAGTTCCTTGCTGGAGCACTTATCTGAAATCGCCTTCGCTATTCTTGAGTGCTTAGACGCTACAGCATCTCCTGCACCCCTGAATTCAAACACATAAATGTTCTGTTGTGTCTCCTCCTGCTTCATCTTGCCAGATGTCTCAGTACCCAAATCTCCGGAGAAGTATACGTCCAAAACATATTCTGCCGCTGTGTCAGCGTTCAGTGAAACACCAATCCTGTCTGTCAATCCTTCATAATTGAGTTGGATTTTCGGTAACTGATCATTCAGTATTACTGAAATCTCCTTTGCATACCTTTCCGCATCAATCACGCCATCGTCTGCTAGCTTTCGTCTTATAGATTTCAGTTCTTGAACCAGAGCCAACAGATCAATCTTATGCTCCTCAGTTTCCTGATATGAGAAATCCTCAAAGAACTCATCAATTGCTCTATCAATTATCTCTCCAACAGTATCACCCTTCTGCTCATCACCCATGCTGACATCATCCGCATCCCATGTTTCGCATGTCTTCAATATCAGATCCGTTATCTCCTCCGGTGTGCCCATTAACCGAAGAGGACTCCAGAACATGTACCGTTTGACCGCATTGAAAAGTGTATCCCTACTTGCAGCACCCTGCAATTCCTTATCAAGGAACATCAGCAGATCCCACACCTTAGACTCCAAGGCCTGCACCTGATTACTCATCTCATTGATCGTTGATTGAATCTTTGAAATTTCCTCATTAGCGGCGCTACCACTTCCTGCACTCTTATGCGAGTCAAGAATCATCTGAGACAGTGTTGAGCACACAGACTGCACCCCGGTAAAGCCGACCAGCTCTCCAGGTTCTGGGAGCATATTTGTATCATACTTCAGTCCGAAGCATCTACGGCAGATACCATGGTCACATTCACAATTAGCCATTGTGTAAATAGGTATGGACTGAACATACAAATGGTGTTGCTCCAAAGAATGGATAAACTGATTACCAATTACACTTGCGATAATCGCCCCAGAGCCGTTGTGTTCATGCTTATGAATGCAGGACTCCTGTGCAACTCTTCTAACTTCCTCGGATAATTTATCCATGTCAATTGATCTATAATAGATCATCTGTACAGACCGCTTACCCATAGTATAGGTCACGTCAGAAGCAACAATCTCCCCATTTACAACAGCAGGAATTACAGTATGCAAATCTTCCGCAATCAGCTTAAGTGTATCCTGCGACACATCACAATGACGTATAAACTCATTTCTGAAACTCTGCGTAAATGCATCCTCATCATTTCCGATGTAGATATCCATGCCAGGGTGCAGATCACTCACAGAACAGAATTTATTTCCAGGGGGTAGTAGCACCCTGCCATCCGACCCAAGATAGTGTTCTATAAATCTGATAGACTTCTGTGTCAGAACAAATCTGTTATGGATTGCAAAGTACTTCTTAATAAATATACCCCATGACTTAAACTCGACCCTATTAGCAAGATCCTGTGCTGAAATGCACACTGATTTTACACCACCAACATTAGGAACCCAATCAATCGGAATTTCCTCAGAGTCTGCCCCGCACGCAATCTCATCCGGAGACTCCTCCGGACGGATCTTCAAATACTCTGTTAGATAAGTCAACTGGCGATTCAGAGCACCCGAATGAGGGATATCCATCTGTGTATCCACCAGGATTGATCTTGCATGGTAAGACTCCGTAAACAGCTCCTGCTGATTAAGGCCCGTAAGCAGATTATGCTCAATTGGTGAGGGTATTGGGTTTCCAGAACCGTCTGTAACAATGCCAATCGTTCCGCAGACCTCCATGAGCTGACTTCTATTGCCGCGAGCACCTGAATCAACCATGATGAACAGGTTTGTATTGCGTGAAATTGACAGTGCAGATTCAATATCATCACCAACACAGGACTTATACTGGTCCGAAGCTCTCAGAATCAGATTTCTTTTAAGCGTATCTGTAAGATACCCGTCCTTCTCCTTTGCTGCTATCTGTTCCAGCTTACGCTTAAACACAGCAAGCCCGGAGTTTGCCGTAACAATCTTGATGTCATCTCCAAATACGCTTTTTACCCTGATCCCAAGCTTACTTGAAATATCAATCAGCGCTTTAAGCAATCCAGTAGCAGTTTTAGTCACATCGCGTACTGTTTCTTTTGAAGCGAGAATTTCTTCAACTGCTTGCAATGTGACTGGTACCCCAGTCTTTTTGCCGAGAATATCGTACACATACGCTTGCGCTATAGTACACCGACCTCTGTATGCGTCTGTATTCATGCTCAAGTAATCGTAAGGTGTTCTGTTGTTAGCGTTCAACGCAACCAGAATATGATCCCTATTGTAAGCTACATATTCACCACCTGTATCTTCCTTTGTGCTTCGAGTAATTCTCTGCAGAATTGTACTGAGTGGTTTAAACACATCTATGATGTGCGGAACTACATCAGATACATTTCCATCAAAGCTATTGATGGATTTTACCAGCTCTCCACAGATCATCATATTTTCCTTCGTCAGCTCCAGTGACTGGAAATCAAACAGACTCATACTGATGCAGCTAAGGTCAGCCATAAAGAATCCTGTATCCTTAATCCGGTCCAGGACATTTGCAAAGGCTTTATTGCTGTTATCAATAATTTTCCTCTCGCCAACCATCTCATGATCATCTTCGATTGTCTTTTCCGCATTTAATGCAAAAGTCCCTTGCAGCCAACTGAGTACTGACTTGATTCGACCACTGTTAATGGTGTCCTCATATCGCAGTTTGTTAAATTTCCCCGCCTTTATGTCTGTAAAACCTAGTCCATTCGGCATCAAGCTATTGAACAGAATCCGTCCAACTGTTGAGCAGTACCTTCTTGCGCCAACTGACAAAATAATTGTATCCTGCGGCATCAGGTCCCCACTCTTAACATCCTCCCAAATACCTCTTAATGGCTTACAAACAAACCCATCAAAATCGGCAAAGACAGTACCATAGTCCTCTCCAATATCGTCTGTATATGTTTTCTTAACAGAACCATCTCTTGGCATCTGACCGAAGCCAATTACGTCGAATGCACCATACACCTCGTTAAACCGGTCTGAACAAATCGCGTATGGAGCATCTTTAGCCCTTGCTACACACTTCTGCCCGTCCTCATCAGTGAACGTAATAATCGCATCCCCGTCAATAGCACCTTTTTCAAGATCTGCGGATACCTTTTCACGAGCAGTCTGCTTTCTGCTATCGGCTGGAATACTATAAATCCTCTTCACATTTGGATTCTTTATTGACAGCTGATTTGACTCCAGCATTGTCATCCAATATAACCCAAGAATCATGTCCTGGTTAACTTCCAGAATCAAGTTACCATCTTTTGGATTTACCAGATTACTATGCTGCATCATCTTCTCTTTTGTCTCTTCGATTGCATCCTCAACAAATGGAACATACACACCCATCTGGTCTCCGTCGAAGTCTGCATTGTAGGGTCTACATGCCAATGGGTGAAGACAAATAGAATACCCGTCTGTTACTTTTGCCCAGAACGCCTGTCCGTTGAACTTGTGCAAAGAAGGCTCACGGCAAAGTATTACCGGTGTTTCCTTAAAGTATGTTTCCAGCCTCTCGCGCAATTCTTCCCTGCATGAATCAAAGATTTGCTTTAGTTCCAGATAATTTTTATACTTCAAATGAAGAACTTCTCTGAATTCAAGAATATTGTTATTCGCGAGACAATAGAAAAGCTGCTTGAATACCTGTCGTCCGCCCTTTTCCAGCAGTGCCTGCTTGATATGAGAATTCAGCAGCGGGAAGTAAGTATCCCTGTCCGCCAAGAGACGCACCATTTCAATGGTTGTTGCTATAGAAATAGGTATCCTTGTTTCGTCAATCCGAAGACTTGAATCAACAGTAATGACAGAACGTCCAGTCCCAACAACCCGCTTAGCGAATAATGTATCTCTAACCTTCGAATTCTTCTTATCATGTGATACAATCATCTCGAAGATTGTCTTTTCGCCTGGCTTCATTGTCGGAACATGAACCACCATACCATAGAGTTCACGGTATATCTGATTAAACATTGACCCTCCAGGGTTGGCATGATAGCTCTTGAGTTTACTAATCAAGGAGATGAGCTGCTTATCAACAGGAGATGCTATCCTTCCCTCGAAGTCCGGTCTATACGCAATTGGAGGAATCAGCACAGAATGAACAAAGTAATCTTTAACTGACTGCTTATCCAAGAACGAAATGATATCGCCACGGATACTCATCAGCTGATCAATACGCTTCTTTACAGAAATAGACTCCCCGTCCTCCTGTTGCTGTTTGGCCACATCCCTCTGCTCTTGGTTGCTGCTGCCCGATTCCTTTTCAGCTGTATCTGGCTCCTTCGAAGACTCTTCAGAATACTCATCAAAGTCTGTCATGCTTTCTTCCATAACAGACTTCAACATATCCTTGCTTTCACCTTCTGCTATATCTACTTCTTCGAAATCCATGTCAACAGCGTCAAGTTTCAGATCGGAATTCTTTGTATATGGTTTTATACCCTCGACATCAAGCAGCTCTAATTGCTTCTCAGTTACCGCCAATGTATTTCTCACATCATAATGCTCAAAAATGCGCATCAGTGCGGCTGCTCCACTAAGGCTGTTCTCTAATGAAGCACCGTCCTCAAGGGCCTCTCTACGTCGCAACAGCACTGGGAAATCAACAAAATCCTTATTGTACAAAATCATATCGGAGTACAGTACGTCCTTGAATGTCTTATATGACATGAACTTATACTTTCCTCTGTGCCGGATAATGAACATATTCAAGAATGTCTGATCAGCTGCCACAAGCGGCATAATAACAGGCTCGGGAAGACGAATGCTTGTGTAGACTTCACGCTTCAGCTTCTCCATCGGAACCTTTCCTGCATATTCCATCAAGAACTTTGTATCACGAAGGAACAGTGTGCCGGCTGTGTACTTATTTGTATTACTAAGCATATCCGGCCTAATCTCCCGGAGTGAAAGTGTTTTGATATCTTCGTCCGTAAGTGGCGTAAACTTATTGGTTCCATCTGTATCTACAGTTACATTTACGCCAAGGGTTCTGAAATACGCAAGGAAAAGATCAGGATTCTTGTACTCTCCTGCGGTTTTTACAGATTTATTTCCAGACTCAATAGCCTCAACCAGTTCGTGGCATGCGGCCTGGTCGTCTGACTGTGTAGTAAAGAAGGCATCCAGTACTTTCGTTGCCCCATGTCCACGAATCGCGTTCGCAAACATCTCACCAACTCTCTGACCACCACCTGCTCCGCGAACAGGCTGTAAAGATACATTGTTTCGCTTCACATCCGTGAGGCCGCAGGCATTGTGCTTACTGGTCGATGTATGCGAGCTGCGAAGGAAATACATATTTCCAATAAACGCTTTTCTATCATACTTTCTGCCAGTTCTTCCATCGTAGATGTCCGACTCAACTACATTCATGTTTTTAGCAGCCCTCAAGATATCGTCGATTGTATCTGCGGCAAACGGCTCCATGAACTGAACTTCCTTAGATTTTGCGCCGACCTGCCCAACGACAGCTTCAACAGTCTGGCCGATATTTGTACGGCTGATTACACCAAGCGGGTTCAGAATCATATCGATTCGGCCAGTGCTGCCATACGGCATATCTTCATCAGGAACGATCAGCCCAACAGTACCCTTATTGCCGTGAAGACCGCTGACCTTATCGCCAACCTCAAGGAAACGCACTTTACCTATTACAACATTCGCTGTCTCAACGCGCTGTTTCGCGTTATCTTTCTTTGTGTATGTGAATGTATTGATTACCTTACCATCTTGGCCTACTGCAAGTCGCACTGGGCTATTTGATACAGCTTCCCCCCTCATTACCTTCTTACCAATAACTACCTGCCCAGCTTTTACCTCAGAACCAACCTCAGCAAGGCCATCCGCGCCGATGTGTGACGCAGCTGCACTATTAGAATCTGAACTATCTATCAGATTCGTGAAAAACTCTTTACGAGCCTCTGCCCCATCATCTTTATCTGTGACAGCATCTTCCTGTACTCTGATAATATCCATTGTAGCGAGACCATACATCTTGGCAAAGCTTTCACTAACGATAACCGAGTCCTCGTACCCCATCCCCTCAAAGGACTTAAACATCACATTCACGTTATTACCAATTGCAAGAGCACAGTCCTCAAGACGCTCAGATGATACTGTCTCCTTACCGAAATGTAATGTATCAGATGCGAGCTTGTACTTGCGATCATCCATATCATTATCCATTACGACAATATCGTCAAGGTGATAAACTCCACCATGCACGAATCTGACACGCTGATGCTTAATAGAGTTATTAGTTGCTGGCTGGAGTCTGTTAATAACATAAGTAAATCTATCCAGCAATTTAAGAGAAGACGCAAATTCCAGAACTGTACCGTAGCTTACAGAGTTTTCCTGTGAATCCTTGAATGTGTCATTGATTCCAATTAGTGTAATAGTTGTGTCTTCCGGCACTATTGATGTAGCAAGGCCAAGCTCATCCATGCAAATATTCAGTATACTTCTTGCTGTTTGATACCCGCACTGAGTAATTGCCTCCATACCTGTAGAACACCAAGGGCGCTCTCTGATAATCGGCTGTCTTGCCTGTGTGATAGCGTTCGCGGCCATAGTAAGACGTTTACCAGAGTCTCTGTTAAACGACGGTACAAACAGCAGCACAGGTGAGATACTCTGCATTGGCGCCATGATTTGATAATAAATATCTCCTCGTCTTGCGGTTGTCTGCTCACCATTCAGTCTGCAGTTCGGTATCATCTCATCAAGATCGCCAGGTGTATCAAGATCAACATCATAAGGCGCTATTACCTTATTACGCTCTTCCAGTTCTGTAAGTTCGACTGTATCCTGCTGTCTAACTCCATTCACAACCTTGTAAACAGAATAGGTGATATAGCCGTCTGTTACCTTAGCTCCCCAAGCCATTGACAAGCTAAGTCCTACAGTCTTAGACTCTGGCGTTGTAAATGAACAAACCCTGTTCATATGCGAGCTTTGAACCATTCTCGCGCCCTTGCCAAGCATTTTTGATGGATTCGTTAATCTATAGCTTTGCTGGAATGCAGACACAGAATTAGTCTCGTCCTGCATATCATATGTCGGATCTGGGAAAATCTCATCCATCAGCTGTCCCTGCTTACTAAGATCAAGATCTGCCTTATCGAACAGTTTTATCAGACTTGTTGTAGTATTAGCATTAAACTTAGCAAGAATGCTTTGTGTAAGGTTTTCAAGCTTCTTACCAATATAAATGCCAATCATCTCGCTTACTGTTCTAGCAGCCTTATTCCCAAAATCGTTTTTCTGCGATACCTCTCCAATCCCGCAAATTACCAAAGCAAAATAGTAAATAGCGGAGATAATCTCGTTCATCGTTGGCCCCTCTTCGATTGTGACCTCAAAGAGCTTATACGACTTCCCCTCATGCTGAATGTAAATATGGTCTATTCCAGCATCCGCAATCTTTGTAAGATCTTCCGCAGACAGTACTGTGCCCTTCCGAAGTAATGTGCCATTAACAGAGACCTCTTTTGCAAGCGGCTTTCCGATGGCAACACCAAAACTGCACATCTTCTTAAACCGCACAATCCGCTCTCTATCAAACTTTAGACGATTATCCTCAAAAATCATCTTCTGCAGGAACGCGGTGCAATCCATGCCTGTCGATTTGTATTTATCGTAGGATTTTACAACTTCCTCTGCGCACCACTCAACAGATGGTTCTCTGTACTCCGAATTCTTTGGTAGATGCTTAGAGATATAGTTGCTCTGCGCTCTATTATAATCCCTGATAAAGATATCAAGCATATTCAAGCGTTTTAGAATGTCGGAAAATGTTTCTGAACCAGAAATTCCTTTCAGGAATGTCCACAAATCAACTGTACCGCCAGACGACCCCTTAAATCCAACAATTTGCGCTGAAAATCTGCCATTATGGTATCTGACTCTTAGTGTCTCGCCATTCTTACTTCTGTGCGATAATGTGTAAGAATTTGCGTCATTGCGTGAAATATACCACCCAGCCGCAAGAACACTTTCACTCTTTACACCATATGGTACACCGTCAATGAAGAACCCACTAGTAGTATATAACGGGATTCTTGCCACAGGAACACTGTCAAAGTGAATTTGGCGTACATCAGCGGAATCAAGTTTAGATTCTGCTGTAATGGATATCATCAACTCTTTTTCCAAGCTGCTCTGCGAAAGGTCTGTAACCTTACGAATCTGCACAAAATCCTGTGCGTTAACCACATCATAGTTGATGCATATACGGTCATCTTCATAAGACTCTCTACGCACAATATCATAAATATCATGCGAAAATAGCTGTATCCACACCTGCTCCTGATAATTTGGCAGAGATAGACGATTCGGTTGCATCGCAATTACCCCCATCATAAAAGGTCTATATTGTTTATATTAAAGTATTCGTATATCCTGACAGCCACGCTCCCATCCTGATTACCACGCTCACGTTCATATTTTAGATGCCGCAATAAACTACGCAAATCTTCCTCTGTTACCTGATCTTTTGGAATATTAAGAAGATCTTCTATACACAAAGACAGCTTTGGCTTAACTAGTTGGTAATTATGCTGTGCATAGCTATACAGGTTTAGCATTTCTAGCACCCCCAAACATTGCAAAAGTGTCCTCAGACTTATCCACAAGTAACGGCGTTGTTTCATTCTTATATCTGAAAGTGATATTGCCGCCCTCATGTAGATCATTCCTAACAATCGTTGCAAGATTATAAAGATTTATCGTTTGAACCGTTATACCAGACTGTGTGCGTACAGGCTCAATTAGAGCCTTGAAAGATACTCTGTCTGCCTGCTGGTCAAATACAATCTTCTGTATCGTACTTGTATAAATCCCAGGAGACCACTCACCAACCTTAAATGCGTAAACTCCACCATCATAAGCTGTATCTGTACGAAGCTCCATCAAATCCGATTTATCGTTCAAGCACACAACCATTCCGTCAGACTTAATTCCAGAAGCATCACCGATACTCTTCAGTTTTCTAACAAGCCCCAGTATCTCTTCCTTAAAAGCCTCGTAGCCCTTGTCCTCAAATGTGTAAGTCATGTAAGGAACGGTCTCGAATCCAAGCATCTCCGCGATTTCATAGCCTTCAGATACAGTCCTGCCAAGGTTAATGCCATGAACCAAGATTGCAACATATTGGTAATCAGAATCTTCATACCCTGTTGTCCGAATCATTGACATGCCAGCGCTTCTAGGCACCTTTAGATCTGTATTATATTTTGCATTGATATAATCAATAGCGTCCTCGTAACAGAAGCATTCTCCGTCTATCAAGACATTAGATACATCTATATCTGTTTTAAAACTCTTTGGCAGAATCCGGCTAACATTTCTTGTAATATTCACTGGAACAGTCCCAGATGCCTGTCCTCTTGTAGTTGCAAACTTATATGTGTGCTGAACCTCTGATTGTTGCTTTTGATACAAAGCTTTTACACGAATACCATCAACCTTAAGTGAAATACATAGTTCTTTACCAGCCAGAGCTTTCGCGGCATCGTAGCATTCCGCTAATGTAAACAAACCAGTGATACCCTTTGAGACACCCTCCAGCATTGCCTCTCTGTATTTCGCAGACTCTTCATCAGGACAATCTGCCCTAACCTGATTTGAGAAATGATAGATGTCATCATCTGTAAACCCCGCTTTCTCCAAAAGATCTGGAAATACATGGTCGTCATCATAGCTGGTCAGCACATATCGGTTGTTTGGATACACACGTTGCATCTTTGCAAAAAATTCATCATATTCTGCATCACTCCAATATTCGATACCGTTTCTATAGCAAAATCGAGCTAAAAGAAAACGCTCCATCCCAGAAAGTTTAGAATCATCAATCTTCCCCTGCATTTTATAAATCATATCACTCACCACCCACTCCGAATAATTTGGGTAACTCAATGAACGAAGTGTATGAGTCTCCATCTAAAACTTTCTTGGCCTCAGATGCTCTCCACGCGATACAGAAAAATGCCTGTTCCTCGCCCAGATTCAAATTCTTACGTCCAGCTCTGATAACGTCAAGATACCGGTCATAGGACTTAAAAACAATCATACACACTTTGTTTGTCTCTGACACAATACTTGAAACAATATAGTCAGTAGAACAGCCTTCCGTATCGTCCACAACATACACTGACAACCCGCGATCCTGCAAGAGCCACTGGGTATTCCCACCAAAACCCTGTTCCAAATATTTCTCTACGAAATCTTCTATGTTAGGCTCACAGACTGAAACTGTATCGTAGTACGCAAAATAATTCTGAACCTTTGGCTTCATAATTGACGAAAACCGCCTAAGTCCCCAGTGATTATTATAGAAAACTTCTTCTGCTCCGCCCTCAAGAACACCTACAGCATCATAGCTATCCGGAATTCTCCTAAAGCTCCTTCCGTATTCTTCCAGCTTCGGATACCTGCAAACAGTCTCCTCCATTGCTGCAGCTTTCAACAAATCTCTATCTCTGCGCATTCCATCGTGCCGCTTATCGCTAAGAAAATGCTTTCTCCACGTCCCAGGCTGAACAAAATAAAACTGTGCGGTGTAAAATGCGGGTACGTCTATCTTCAAAAGATTCATCAACCCTCGGAATTCTGTTAGCTTTTCCTTCATAGATGAAAATGCTTGGTCCTTGAACGGCTCTTCAATAAACACGAAATCTATCTGAATTCCATTGAAGATGTTTTTGAACAAATCCACTAGCATCCTGAAGTATGTTTCCTTATTTGGAAGACCTCTGTTTGAAACATCAATCAATACTCTAAGCTTTCGTAAAGCCGGATTTCTATCCTCATCAATGCTTCTTACATATATCCCTGTATTTTTAGTAGCAGGATCGATTCCTACAGCAAACCGCCTTCTTGGGTGAAATCTGACACAAGGGTCAGTTCCGTAATATTGCATCTGCTGATTTCCATCTGTTGCCTGCACTTTGAACAGATTCTTGTACTGCCTAAATCTCTCATCCATCCTACTACCCCCATAACGAATCAGAGGGTGTGGATCCAGTCCACACCCTCAAATACGTACTTATTGAAACAAAAATGTAAAATCGTTTATTACATCGTCAGATACATCAGTCATAATAGAACTATCAATATAGTTTGTACCATTATAACTCTCCGAAATTATGTCTAATGGAAGCCCCTTCTGACATGCCCCAATAAACCTCATGACTTTATCTGCATCACCGTCGTCTTTAAACTTCCTACGTACAGTTCTGCACAGGGACTGTATGGTCATAGTATCCACTATCTTTGGCTTTTTCGACCTTGTAAACGACCATACTATAGCGCCTGTTTCGGTCCTTGGTAACTTGTACTCCTTTGTGTCTTCTTGAAACACTGTCTCAAATCCAATAGCCTCTTCCAGCTTGCTATCTGTTTTTATTAAGAAATCGACTGTTTCAGCAAATGATCTCTTCCGATTATGTAAGACAGACTCGCACTCCTGCACAAGCTTGATTACATTGCCCTTTCTACCACACGAAAAGCAATAAAACACACCCTTATCATCATCGATGCTAAGCGACGGTCTGCTGTCTGCGTGAAAGATGCAAGTCATAAGACCTTTATAAGGCACATGTAATGCGCCTTCCCTCTTTAAAACAGTACTAAGTTTTAACCTCTGCCTAATCTCGGCCACTGCTAACTTAAGTCGTTCTTCGTTTATCATCTTTTAATACCGAACGGTGTTGATCATCCTTCAATTTTCAGAGAATCCTGCATTTCCGTGTATCCCTTCTCGCCTTCCTCAACAATTGACATTCGTTTGGCTTCAGTATCATCAAGACTGATTCTCTGATACTTTCTGACAACTTCAAGATATGCTGTTGTAAAATCATGCTTATCCTCAAAGACTCGCTCCTGCTCCTCCAGAATCTTCTTTTCCCCATCGGTCAGAGTAAACCGGCTGAGTAGCTTGTTATAGCGGCTGTACTTTCTGTGAGCAAGAGAATCTGCGGCGTCCTCCTTTACCCGGTCACTAGACTTTACAACGTTCACAAGCTTAACTTTGCATTCGATATCATTCTGGGTTGCGGACATCTCCAGCAATCCGTTAATATCTACCGAAAGTCGAACCATGATAGGTGTCCGTTTCGCCCCAGGCTTAATATTACTAATCACCATATTGCCCAGGAATGCATTTTCAGATGCCACAATGGAGTCTCCCTCATAAATATTAAGCACAGCTTCCGTTTGCTCAGGATACTCTGTCTCTACCACAGTGAAATATGATGCCGGGATCTGAGAATTTTTTGGAATAACAACCTTAAACACATCAGATTTCTGCACGCCCATAGTAATCTTTTCAATACCAATACCAATATTCTGTGGTACTACATCAAACAGATTGATTGGCGCAATATTCGCAATGTCAGAGGCAGCCATAATCGCTGCGCCAATAGCCACCGAGTAGTCCGGGCTAATCGCATCGTAAATATCCATATCAGGATATACCTCATGGATAAGCTGCTTCAGCACCGGGAATTTAGTAGATCCTCCAATTAGAATAATTCTGGTTGGCTTTCTGTCAGATGTCTGAATAACCTTATCGAACCGCTGAATTGTCTCCTCAAAGATAGACATGAAGCACTTTTTAAAGATTTCGCCATTAAGCTGATACTTAACCTCAAACTCATCCGTTCCAGTCTTTACTGTGACCGGAATCATGAACATCATTCCAGCGCCATCGTACAGCTTCTTGGAGGATTCGATATTAAGAATAAGCCGCTCACGCTGCTCCGCAGATACAGCCTTTGCAAAATTGAAATTCTGTGACACGCCATGTTCATCCCTGCAAATTTTTGTAACTTCCCTGCAGAGGTCCCTATATACTGCCCTGTCAAAGTCATCGCCGCCAAGCTTATTGTTGCCCTCAATCTGAATTACCTGTACGGTTGCTACGCTATTTCCTTTTGTATACTGCGCAAAAATGCCGCCGGCCATCTGTGTTGCAGGAATAATGTCGATCAGCGAGACATCAAACGTTCCGCCGCCAAGGTCATATACAACCGCTCGCTCTGTATTCTTAACATTCTTAGTATAAGAAAGCGCAGCTGCACTAGGTTCTGCCAAAAGCCTGACATCCTTGAATCCGGCCAGATGACCAGCTTGCAGAGTATCTCTTTTCTGCCTATCATTAAAATATGCCGGGACAGTAATTACAGCGCCGGTAAACTCAGACTGGAACTTGTTCTCTACCTGCCGCTTGAGCTCCTTCAAAATTTCCGCTGACACCTCAATAGGCGTTACATCAAACTGCGAATCGCCATCATCAATGTGATAGACTGTATCTGTACCGATATCTCGCTTAGTTGAGTAAATTACCTGCTTTGTCTTGTATCTGTTCTCATATGCCTTACGGCCAACGATTACCTTTCCATGGTCATACATAACGCACGAAGGAAGTGTTTTATTACCTCCTTCTAGTGTCAAGACCTGAACTCTCTTACCATCGTGGTATGCGATGCAGCTATTTGTGGTTCCAAGATCAATACCGATTCTAATTGAGACTCCCATTTTATCCCTCCGTAATTACTTCGCTTAAAAAACTTTTTCTGCTTCCAAGACAATCTATACACAACTGAACAACATCAAGAGGTACCCCTGTAACTGGCGAAATAGCTTCTGCTATCTTTCCTGACATGCACTCCAACAATAGCTTATAGGCGGAAGATGCACCCTTCCTATAAACACTTGCTTTCTGCTCCTCAGATTCTATCCCTCCAGGCAATCCTACTGATGACATGAATCTCTTTGTCGCCCCTCCTCGAATCATTTCATCAGCATCGACCTCTGTTGATTTAAACTCCACACTTGAATCGATATAACCGCCAGCGTAAAGCGATCTCCTCCAAACTCCCCCCTTCTTATAAACAACGCCATTATAATCACAATACCCTAACTCTTCTATTAGCATATTATCATCAACAATAAATTTTTCACCAAATTGTTTAATTCGTCCTAGCACGAGCTGATCATACACTGATGTACATATCCACATGTGCGAGAGCCATACAATCTTATCGCCTGCCCAATCTAGCTTCTGACCACTGATTGCCCAAATATCTCCACCCTTTTGTACAAAAAGGTTGCTCAAGATAAATGGTACAGAATGCCAAGTGGCGTCACGAACCAGCTCACCTAATTTATTTGTCAATGTAATGATATCCCCGCTCTTCACAAAGCACGAATCAAATTTCTTCTCTGCAGCGTGTTCATCCCGGCATCTATTCAAAATATCCATAAGAATGTCGCTCACATCAATCACCATCCTCTGTCATATCTATAGCGCCATCGGAAAGATACTGCTTAACAAATACAATCTGATACTGATCACATCGCTCAAAGAAGTCGTCCGTAAGGTATAGGTCAAATGCCTCTGCGCTAATATTTAGCTCAATATAGTACTGATGGTCGTCTATCTTATAGTATCTCACCAGTTCATCGCCATCTGTTTTAACCAATCTGACATTATCCAAATGCGCGTGTAGTGCGGTTTCGTCTTTAAGAATGATCCCGAGTGTGTAATTGTGTGGGTCATAGAATGGAGAATTATATGACATATTTATTTCACGTGCTGGTGTCTCAAATAAATATGTTTGCCCATATCCAAATCCAAATGAGATAAAATTATCAGAAGTCATTAATTTATCTTCCGTAATAACAACATTCTCATTTCCTGAATCTAGTACCCCAACTGTCCCACCGGAATACCAAATCAATACCCAAATCGCTGCAGCCGATACCATTGCGAAAATAACTATTGAAATTTTATTATAAATATCCCTCACTAAACCGCCCCATTTCATATCCGAAATATGACGATAAACTGGGTAGTACTAACTTGTACTACCCAGTTTATCTTAAACATCCAGCCCAAGATCAATTCCATCATCGTCATCTTCCTCAAAATCTTCTCCAATAACATCATTTATTCTTGTCAGTGTAATATCCTCTTGCTCTCCGGAGACATACTTTTGGAGTTTAGGGTAATAAGTGTGTCTTGTTGTGGAACCATCGCGAAACAGAGCCAGCGTAGGCGGTTTTTGATAATCTCTAACCTTTTTGAACTCAAGAATATAAATATTCTGTCTTTCAAGCTCATCCGTAGTGTAAAGAAGCATTGCGAGCGTAGCGTACTTTGTTGTTGATCGAGATCCGCTACCAATTCGAATACCTACCTTTTTACCACTATTCAATTTATCGCTGGATTCATTCTGAAGGTGGACAGTGTTAATAAAGCACAAGTTCAATTCCTTCGTTAAAACGTCTTCCTGCCTAAACAGCCAGTCAATTCGCTTCTTTTCATTATCCAAAAATCCATCTACTGTTCTGCTGCCATCGCTATTCAAAATACCAATATGGTCTACTACAATCACATCAATCTTATGCTGCACGGCTTTACTCTTCACATAATCATAAAACGCTTCGTATGAAACATTCTGTCGCAGCAGAACTTTACCATATTCCGGATTGCTGGCCAAGTCTTCACAAGCCGCTTCAATTTTGATGTTAATAGCCTCCAGATCCTCTTCCGTCTCGTGCGGAATCTTTTCACGATTCATCAATTCATCCATTGTGAGGCTAATATTTGCCACAGCCGAGATATGATTCAACTGTAAAGTTCTGTAAAACTTAGATACTTCCGTTTCACCGCAAATAACCAGTACATTTCTCCCACTAATTATAAGAGTATGTATCCAGTCAGTTGCCAATTTTGTTTTACCAACGCCCTCATCTGCAACCAGGCAAATAATATCCTGTGTCCTGATTGGGAACAGCTGGTCAACCGGCTCATAACCAAACAGTGCCAAAGGCCTTACCGGAGACGTGTTATCACGATTATACTGCTTAACTGCCTCATAGCTGTCTGCCCAAAGTTCCGACTGTGCGGATTTCATAGCATCGTCAGAAAACCTATTCACCATCTCTGACTCATTCATTTTTCTGAGTGCGATTACACCGTCTGGACCAGTGTACGTTTTTCCATTTACGACAACCTTACTGTCTAGTGCCAGACCCTCCAAACGCAGAGACCGCTCAATAACAGCTCTGCGCAATGAGTCGCGGAGAGGGACGACATACGACATTGCCACCTCTGTAGGTATCTTCAAGTCATAGATTTCATCATATGTCTCAATTGCAAGCGAGTACACAAAATCAACAGCGTCATCCCTCGCATTCGTATTCTGCAGGTCAAACTCCTTACCGTACTCCCTGAAAAGGCGAACCGCATCAAATTCCGCTCTGTTAATTGCGTCACGTATTGAAAACTGCAAACTGGCTTCAAAGCTATCACGTGTCAGACCACAGCGCTCTTTCTCGTATGTCAATGCGATCATATCCAAATTAACGAGCATCCGATAAAATAAATAATTTATCCCGTAAACCTCTTCGAATGGGAGAGTCGCAAACAGCTTTCTCTGTAATGCATTAGCAGCCCTACCATCAAAATTTTCATGCGGTAGCAATCCGCTAAATATCTTATACAGTATTTCCGTCTGCATATCGTCAAGTATCAAATGTCGATTTAGAATAACCGAATCCCGCTGTGTGTCCATTTGTATCAACCCCTATGCCAATTTCAGCTCCGCTAGCACGCTTTGCGAATAAATCGTGATGCTCATGTCAAGCTCCTGTAATTGCAGAAGAGGTACAAGGTACCCATCCACAGTCTCAACTGGCTCAACTGGTACATCCGTTTCTTCCTCATGAGCTTCGTTGCTACTATTACCACTCTCTGCCTCTTCCGTATTTTCTGTCTTCTCTTCTGGTTCCGGCTCAGTATAAATAATGCCTATACTAACAGAATCCTTGCTGCTCAGCTCACTATTAGTACCATCAGTAATTACTATTGTCTCATCAGCCAGAGCAGTTGTACTAAGCATAAAAGCCATCGCAATCGCGATGGCAGCAATAAGTCTTTTCAAGATTAGTATCCTCCAGCTGCAACAGCTGCGTAACCCAACAGCTCTCTGAGCTTATCAAAATCTTCCTGACAGAACATATACATTTCCTGAATTTTAGCATCTAACTGAATCCAGTTTTGAGGTATCCTAATCTTCTTAAATGACTCCTGCACACTCTCTGGAATCTCCCATGTTTTAAGCCCCGCAGCCTCAGTAAGATCGTTGACCACCTTATCCTGTTCAAGTCCATCAACATGCGCAATAATGAAACCGATAGCCGGGATCTTCTGCTCCGGCATGTCAGTACGCCCAAGCTTAATAGCTTGTACAGTGTCCATAACCAAATTACTCATTTAACTCGAAATCCCCTTTTATCTATTCTCCGGGAGGTACGCTCCCTCCCGGACGTAATAATAAATATATTGTTGCATTAGCCCAGCTAGGTCTCCGTATTTCCTAAGCGAAATACCGCCGCCGAGCAGGTAAATAAGCGCATATTCAACCCACATATCGATTGGTACAGCACTTCTTCTCTGGTACGCGAATAACGCTACACTATTTGAAATCATCGGACCGACACCAACAATTCTCTCCAATACCTGCTTCAATCGTGTGTCATTACAAAGATGTAATGAACGTAATGGTACAATACCACTGTCTACACACTCAGCAGCACTCAGCAGATAATAGTCCCGATATCCAATTCCCATCCTGGCTATATCGTCTCCATGTTTTAAGATCTCTGCCGGCGAAGGGAATGTTTTAAACTTAACGCCTAGATCCGTATTCGTTATCTCAGTACCATATCGATTGCAAAGTTCCCCCACAATCTTTCTTGCCCTGGAAACATGGCAATTCTGCGTGATTATAAATGAAGCAAGAACCTCCCACGGATCTTGCTTCAAAATATGTATCCCACGTCCAACGTTACAAATTCGCTTCTCCACTTCTGTTTGATCTATCTTCGCAAAAGCATCTTGGGAATAATCGTGGTCTAGATCAAAATACGTCTTCCAAACCCTCTCCCACTCTTCCTCAGATGCCGCAACTACCAGCGATCCATCCTGCTTCTGTTTCAAACGAACCACATTATCCCCAGTAATACAATAGACCAAACCATCGCTCACCATCCACCTGAAACTCTGACCGCTGCGCATAGTCTTCAGGAGGTTAAAATCATGAATATCCTCCACACGGATAATTCTTTCTGCTATTCTTTGTACTCTCATTGTTTCCCCTCTCCGCGCAGCTACCTGCGCTCTAAATTTGTTTATTCATCGTATCCTCCTAACACGCACAGAACCGTTCACTATTCAGCATCCTATCGCAAAACTCTGCACTACCAAATGATGTATAATAAATTCCGCTATAGCCATCCAGTTCTTCATAGCCGGATTTCTCCCCAAAAAGACTGATTATAATACTGTCATCTGAGCTGGAAATAGACAATTCTCCAGTATCATAATTTACAACTACCCCACTGTCTGGCAAATCACCCAATGCGGCGCAATACGTATAATCGCCAATCTTTACCTTCAACCTTGGCTTATTATATAAACCTGACAGACTTGAATTGATTGTAAAGTATGTAGATGCCTCTTTGACAGCTTTCACAGCAATCTCCTGATCAAACTCATCGCCGCACTCTACTTCAAATGTAAGCCAATAACTGTTTCCCTGCACATAGGCATAGAACTTACGAAGATTACCTGTAAGCTGCCCAACCTCGTGGTAATAAACACCTCCTGAGTTCTTCAACCCCTGCTGCACAGGAAGACCTTCGATTGGATAAACCCTAACTTGAAGCCCATCTATCCGCAGCACCATATAACCAGACGGATTGTTTCCCTCACTCCACCCGTACTCGACAAGCTCGAATCCAGTTCCCGACTCAATATCGCCAAATCGATAGCTTGCTTTGGGTGTTGAAAGAAACATAGCCTGATTAGTTGTAAACCCTGACTCTCCAATCGAAATTGTTGTAGTAAACTCCTCCCAAGCTGTATCAATCTCTTTCTCTTCTTTCTGATCAATGTTACTACTATTTTCCTGTTCACTAACCATTGATTCTTGAGTCTGTTCTACAGCAGGTTCACTTGGCGCCTTACTGGATTCCTCAGAAATCACCTGATAATTATTTGGATTTGTATCCGCCTTACAACCTGCCAAAGAAACTGCTACAATTACTGTAGCCAGTAATGCGTTAAACTTCCTCGACACTCGCCTGCCCACTGTCCAGCTTCACCCTCCCTGTTATCGCCTCCATCAGATCTTGGAACTGAATCCGCTGGTCACTGTCAACAACGAATGACCTGCCACTGTAGTCATGGAATGACACTGCATAAATGTACTCACCATTTTCAGGAACCATATTGCAGTCGCCCCACCAATCGTTGTAGAGCGCTATAACATTTGTGGTTGTTACATGGATTTGCGCATCCCAGTCCGTATGTACCTCATAAAATCGCACATCACAGTTTCCCAGATCTTTAATTTTCTTTATACACTCATTCAGTTTCATCTTATTTCCTCCTTCTCTTTATTGAATACACATATTGTTCCTTAGAAAACAGCATTCCGATACCTAGCGGAAGAATGAGCAACACCACTGTTAGATCTTTTTCTTCCGGTGTTACGCCGTAACTCGCCATCACGATACAAAACACTGAAATGATAACCAGGGCCAAACCAAGCAATTTTTGAACAAATCTTTCCATAATGCAACCTCCAAATATTTGAACGTAAAAGAGAAGACAGTATCGCATGCGCGATACTGTCCTTACATTGACTATCAAGCTAAAGCATCATGGTTATCCTACACACCAACAAAATTTTCCTGAATTAATTTATATCCGGACGTTTAGGATAAAGATTTTTCACAGGCTCTCCAAAATCTGTAATGTCATCTTCTGGCCTTAGTACCCGCCCCATTACAACAAACCGCTGATTATGGTCGCTCCCGTATTTTAGTGTGCATGTTGTCAAAGTAACAATCTTGTCATTTACTCCGACAGGAACTTTATACAAATGCTCGCTCCTCGCTCTGGCCTCTGAGACGATATAAGAAAACTCCTCATCAGTCGGGTCTGTATTGATGTAATAGAAACCGTCCCTGTTATCCGAGTTATAGGTGTCAACATACATAGCGGCAAAAACTGCGCATACCACCTGTTCACTACCCAGATCCAGCGTGAAATATGTTGTATCTTTTGCGAAATCCAAATCCGCGAAACTTGGCAGCTGAGCAAACTGCTTATCATTTGGGTCCGCCACCCTCAAAGCGCCGGAAGATTCTACATTTGTCCAATTATGGCCATAAATAACCGTGTTTCGCGACAGCTCGTCCCAAGACCCGAGCTTATTTCTTACATCTGCGTATATTACAGCATTTGTATTTCCAGCTCCAGCGTACTTATTATCAATAGATCGCTCCAAATAATAATCAGCGTCTAACTCCCCTGAACTATCTTTATGTGACACATTCAATAACACTGGGCCGCTTATATTTGTGTTTGGAATATTTAGCCATGCCCTTGCCTCGAAATTCTGCTCCTGAGCTTTTTGTAACTCCTCTGTGAATCTTGGCAAGTTATTCTTTACTACATCATCTTGTGTATTTCCTGACACAATCGTAAAGCCCTCTGCCACAAACATCGGCTCTGATTCGTGTATAGTTTCCTGTATTGCCTGCTCTGTATTTTGTTTATCTGCTGTGTCAAATATCTTGAACCCAACTACTACAGCGACAGTACCAATAACCAGAATTGCCACAAGGAATGACACTAATGCAGCCCTCACTAAACATCACTCCTGTGTGACTGAAATTGAAATTGTATTATTATCTAAAAATTTTGCTGTTGTCGGTATCTGCTCACCATCTCTCAATAACCGCCCCATAACAACAAAACGCCCGTTGCCATTCGCTGTCTGCTTATATGTGCAAGTAGACAAAGTTACAATCTCATCACTATCTGTTACATCCACATCGTACTTGAATACGCTTCTGTCTTTCATCCCAGATACCAATTGATTGAAATCCTCTCCCTGCGGCTCAGGATCAATATAATAGAATCCAGTTTTACTTGTGTTATCATATGAGATTACATAGCCCGCTGCAAATATCACGTATACGAACTGCTCGCTGCCATTTTCAATAATAAAGTATGGTGTTTTCTCTGCAAATTCCTTATTTGCGAAACTTGGCAGTTGCGCGAACATCTTATCTACATCACTTGTAACACGCAGAGGATATCCGTTTTCCACGTTAGTCCAATTATGGCCATAAATTACCGTATTTTTACTGTGCTCCCCATCAAGGCTATTATTCCGGTAATCCATAAAGATAGCAGACGAGTTGTCTCTTGCTGGGGCGTACTGCTTGTTTATATTCCTATTCAGATAGTAGCAATGGTCAGGTACACCATGCGTCGGACAATTACCGTCATACTGAAGCACTGGATAGCTAATATTTGTATTTGGAATATAAATCCAACCCTCTACATCACTATTTACCTGCTTTGCCTCAGCAATTGCTTGCGTAAACAGCCCACTAGATGCATAAGATGTTACCTGCATACTAACAGCGCAGATACAAGCGACAGTCAATGCAACCACTTTGTTAATAAACGATGCTCGAAAATTTATCATCTGAATTCACCATCATCATAATATAAATTAAAATGTCCTCTGCATTAACTGAGTACTGCTGAACAGCTTGGGAGAATTTCTCAATCTGGTATGCATATATAAGCACATACAGTATCTTGTAGCTATCCGACTTAGCTGATGAGATTTTTGCTAAATACTCTGCCGCTCCGCTCTTACTGGATAGTGCGCTCATAATTCGTTCTGCCGCCAACGAAACAGCATCTAAACTTAAGAGATCATCTGTAGCAAGGTTGGACAAAAACTCGTCCAACCTTGCGCTAAGGCTTTTCTTTAGTAGTTCGGAATCAGACAGCGCCTCAATGTACACCTCGTTTAAATCTGTAATATTAAGCATTGCCCAGAATACCTCCAGAACTTGTCACGAAGCTATTCTTATAAACAGCACTAAGCTGTGGGGCTGCCTCCAGCTTCTTGATAAATGCATCATCAATCCCATTTTCAATTGCTTCGTCCAAAAGATCCTCAGAAAGCACCTGCTCGTACTTAAACAAAATGTCTCTGTATTTTTCCGGAACATTCTGAACAAATCGAGAGAACTTATACGGGAACAGCTTTCCAGGCAGGAACTGATCGTTCTCACGACGCTTAAGGACATCAAGAAGCGTATCATCGAGCGGAATCTTACCCTCAACAATAGCTTCCACGTCCGGGAGATACAGGAAATCACCGTAATCGATAATTTCCTTACCAAACTCTGTATCCTCCACCATATCCGTGAACTCAGCCCACTGGTCAGGGAATTCAAAACGAACAGGAACGCTCGGGGGAGTATTCACATATGCCTTATACAGATACGAAATCATCTCCAGATAAGACCCCTCAAACCTATCCTGTACAACGGCAGTGATGCCCTCAGAAGCAGTAATTTCCCAACTAAGCTCTTGCTCGTTCAAGTGTCTGATAATATCCAGACCAAGCAGAATGCTGTACGCCAGCGCACCTCGCGCGGATGCGATTACCTTTTCAAACTTCTCCGCTTCTTCCGCAGTAAGCTCATACATGATCTCAGAGTAATCAATCAACTGTGTAAAGCAGCCATTCAGCGTACCAACGGAATAGTTAAACCAATAAAGGCTATCCTCTCGCAGAAGCTGCGCTCCTGTTCCAGGTCTAACCAGCGTAGTGAAATCACTGCCAGAGATAAGCTGCTCGCATCGCAGAAGCATTTCATCGCAGCCATACTTACCGTTGATAAATCCGTTGATTTCCTTAATCATGGACTCGGAAATCGACATCATCTGAAACACATTGCTCATGAACTTATACTGCAGTGTCGGACTTACATTGTTCTTAAAATAAAGCTGAAACATTTTTATTCCTCCATCATAATACTTCATCGTCGTCAAATTCATCTTCACAGCTTAGCAAATCATCTACAGATTTCGCTTTTGCTGTTACACAACTTGAAAAAATCAATGACCACGCCAACAGGCATCCAAACGCTAAAAACAATCCATCACTTCGAAGTGTCAGCAGCGAGATTAAAATATCCGCCACTGCTATAATACCCGCGAGTATTCCAGCCATCTTCGCGATACCAACCTTATCCGGCTCTTTGATTATACAGTGAAGAAGACTACCTATAGATTCCGCAGGTCCAGTCAATAAGGAGTACATCAAATCAGCTACCTCAAAAGATGCGTAGTCTGCCTCTGACATTGACACCTTAGAATCCAGCTTATCCTTTGCTGACTTTCCTCTCTCCACAGCTGTCTTTACTGTGTCTAATCCAAGCTTCTTTCGCTTACCCTTTACCTCCTGTTTCTTCTCTCCAAGCAATTTACTCACCTACACTATCAAAAGCAGCAAGAGACCTGACATAATCACTCCAAAATCATATGATTTTCTGGTCTCCTCTGTTTTAAACAAAAATGAGCCGAAAACACATAGTATAAATACATATGCCACGGCAACTCTCAAACCAGTGCCAGCTACAGCCGTAATTAATTCAATCATTAGAAGAACGCTCCATAATCAATCAATTCAATTGACTTAATCTTGAATCTCTTTCCTCTAAAAGTAATGATTGATCCTACCTGTTTGCCAATAAGCATGCTGCCAAATGGCGATTCACTTGAAATCTTGTCTGGTGTTATCTGATTTCCACTATCGT
>ERZ1643251.583-NODE-583-length-50287-cov-6.340620_pt1 | contig 50287 bp, 55 predicted proteins | sample MGYA00579261_ERZ1643251 | MGnify/ENA primary metagenome ERZ1643251 (study PRJEB29033, sample SAMEA4952267) | chicken gut metagenome | biome: Broiler Chicken; feature: Gastrointestinal Tract; material: Caecum | place: Ireland | collected 2018 | study: Broiler...
TGTCGAAGATAACGGTGAGATATCCTTAAAGCTTGAGAGTAAGCATACCGGAGAGGTCTACGGGTTCAGCGCCCAAGGTCAGTTCGGTGCGGCGGCCGGGATAGATCAGGTAGATACTGCCGCCCTGAATGCGGAATACTCTGTCACCGACAACGGCATCACCCGCAGCTACACCTCGTCAAGCAATGACATCTCGCTCAATGCCGGACGGATCGGTGTGAGCCTTAAGAGCGCCGGGGAAGTCACCATACGCTCTGATATGGACGAGGAGAAGGTATCCTCCGCTGTTCAGGATCTTGTGAGCAGCTATAACAGCGCTCTTAAAGTCCTCAACGACAACTACGGCAGAGGCAGCGGAGTGGACAACCAGTTAAGGAATCTTGTCAGAGGGCTCGGCTCCGAACAGTCTTTGGCAAAAGTCGGGATCACTGTAAACGATGACGCCACGCTGAATTTTGACAAAGAGGTCTTTGCCAAAAACTTCGCGGAAGACCCGTCATTTGTCCGGGATATCATATCCGGCACGGGCGGCATCGCGGATACGGCCTTTAATAAAGCGTCAGGCGGGATGAATGTGAATTCACGCTCCCTGATCAACAATGATATGGCTGAAGCGCAGTATGAGATGATGAACAGCCCGTTCAATGTGATGGGGATGTATTCCCGCAACAGCGCGTACCTGAACAACAACTTCTACGCAGTCGGGCTTATGATGAACTATCTGGTCTAAGTATCATACCGTCCGATAAGAAAAGCATACAGCTAAGCGACCGACTGAATAAGGCGCCCTCCATTGCGGAGAGCGCCCCTTTTTATTCTTGGTTATGCTATTCTTTTCGTTTCTGCCATCAATTCTCTGTGTTGTGCAGTGCCTGCCCATAGTCGATCGAGTCGAACGCACTTCTGTCTTTGAGTTTGAACCTTCCGACAGCTTTCTTCAGCATCTCTGCCTGGCCTGCCAGTTCTTCGCTTGCCGCAGAACTCTGCTGTGCAGTCGCTGAGTTCGTCTGTACCACGCTCGATATCTGATCCACTCCGACTGTCACCTGAGCTACCTGCTCCGCCTGTGCAGTGGAGTTCTTTCTGATCTCACCGTTAAAGCTGATCGCCTCTTTGGCGCTTATTGCGGTATTCTTGATGGATTCTGACGTATCGCCCGCGATACGTGTTCCGTTCTCCACTGCCTGGATAGAATGTTCTATGAGTTCTGACGTCGTCTTGGACGCCTCTGCGCTCTTCTCTGCAAGTGATCTCACCTCGTCAGCCACAACCGCGAACCCTTTGCCCGCATTGCCTGCTCTCGCCGCCTCGACCGCCGCGTTGAGGGCCAGAATATTGGTCTGGAAAGCAATGTCCTCTATAGTCTTAATGATGCGTCCGATCTCGTTGGAGCTTGAATTAATCTCATCCATGGCGGCCACAAGTTCATTCATCTTCTCCATGCTTTCGCCAAGGAGTCGTCCCGCCTCCTCTGAGACTTCGTTTGACTTCTCTGCCAACTTGGTGTTTGCCTGAATATTTCCATTAATATCATTGATCGTAGCCGCAAGCTCTTCCACGCTGGATGCCTGTTCTGTCGCCCCCTGACTGAGCGCCTGTGCTCCCGATGCTACCTGTTCGGCGCCGGATGCCACTTGGTCTGCCGTCTCATTAATCTCCATGAGAGTCAGGGACAGCGTACGGTTGATGCCTTTGAGACTCTTGTATATCTCATATAGATCGCCCCTGTATACCGACTGATCTGCAGTAATGTCGAAGTTGCCCTGGGCCATCTCGCCAAGCACATAGCTCTCATCGCGTATCAGGCTCTGGAGACAGTCCGCAATATCCTTTGTGGCCTCCGCCAGAACACCTGTCTCATCTCTGGTTTTGATCACCGGTACGTCAGAATGGAGATCTCCTTCTGAAAGCGATTTAAGCCTGTCTGCACATGTCCGCACCGGCTTCGCAATCTTTCTGGCAATCATGCTGATAATAAGTCCACCGATCACCAGTGAAAGCACAACAAGAATGATGATCACCACGATGGAAGTATATGTAGACGCCATAAAGTCGCTGCTCGGAGCAGTGATCCCCACGCTCCAGCCGTCTGTACCGTCTACAGGAGCATAGGCTATGAGCTTGCTTTCGCCGTTCATGCTGTAGCGTTCCACTCCGGTCACGCCCTGTCTCATCTTTTCGTGAATATTTGCAAGAGTCTGAAGCTCTCTGTTGTCCGCCGCCTCGTTCTCAATATTCTGGGTCATAATCGTATCCATCGTTGTATCCGCGATCGTGTTGCCCGATTTGTCGATCATGTAAGCTCCGCCGTTTGCACTTACCTGAATGTCTGACATGATGTCATTTAAGAACGTTTCCTCCGGAACAAAATATACAACGCCTACAACCTGTGTGTTTGCTATGCCGTTCGCCCAAAGCGGAGCCGCCACGATGATCGTAAGCTCCCCTGTCTGTTTACTCACAACAGGCGTTGATACATATGAGTTCCCCTGCATACACTGCTGGAAATAATCTCTGTCTGAATAGTTCTGCCCGTCAAATTGGCTGATTCCGCTGCTGTCAAGCAGATTAGCTCTTATAAAGCCATACTGTGTCGCCCACGCAGATAAAAGCGATTCCTTCTGTTCCACAGGCACCCACGGATCAGCCAGCTCGCTGCGCCCTCCGAAGGACTCCGCTATACTGACATAATTATGGATCTCCCACTCCACCCTTTGTGCTGTGATGGTAGAGAGCCTGCTCATATTGTTCTCCACCTCACCAAACGTACTCGTATAGTTCAGGACAGCGCTGACCACCCCGAGCAGAAGTACAAAAAAAGCTGTTATCAAAGAGGACCCTGCCAAAATCTTCGTTCGTATACTTTTCATTACTGCTTTCTCCTTTTTATCTGTGCTGTATATATGATCACGCCTCGCCCCTGGACTTAAGATAAGCGCCCAGGCGCTTGTCCATGGTGCGGATGTGTGTGATCAGCCTGACGATATGCACATTCAGCTCACTCATATTCTGTACACTGGGCGGCGTTCCGTCCAGCGGAATGCTGTCAAGGATGTCGCAGAGAGTATTCTTGTACTGCTCATGAAAGCGGACATGAGTTTCATACTCGCGCCAGTCATGCTTTTTCTGCAGCTCCTCCTCATGTCCAAAATGCTTGTCCACATAACTTCTTAAAAAATCTGCTGTCTGTCCGATCTGTCTGCCGCTGTTGCTTTTCGGATCTGACATAGCGTCCAGCAACTTGTTCACCGCATCGAACAATTGCATATGCTCACTGTCGATCAGGTGGTTGTCCGTGATCAGATCCGGCGTTACTTCATATCTCATATTCTCTCCTTCTTTCTGCCTTATCTTTTTGTTTCCTGCCGCGTTCTCTTCTGTCCGGCCGCGTTCCCGCTTTTTGCCAGCAGAGCCGCCACGCCTGCCGCGTCGGCGCCTGCCCTTGCCGCCTCCCGGTTCTCCTGCACCGCCATCTTAAGCTCACGGCGGAATACTGGTACGTCCCGGGGGGCTGCCACAGATATCTTCACACTGTCGGAACCTATCTCCCTGACGGTGATCACGATATCCTCTCCTATGACGATCTCTTCTCCCTTTTTCCTCGTCAGTGTCAGCATGTCTGCTTCTCCTTCTGTGTCAGGTCTCCCAGTCTGTGCCGAAAAGTATAGCCCTCGTTGCGCAGTATGATCTGTTTTGCTTTTCTGGTGCGTACATTGACTACGATCGGGCATTTCATATTCACTGTGCTCTCCTCCGCCGGCTGATGCGCCGTACAGATCACATACCATGAATACTCTGTATCCGCCGCCTCTCCCAGAGAGCGCAGCTCCTCCGCTTCAACTTCCGGATGATAGTCTGCATCCAGCAGAAACGGATTCATAATGATAAACGCGAGATCTTTATCCTCCATGCTTAAGAGCGTTAGAACCGCGTCGCTGTCCTCTTCAACGGGAACAGGAAGGAACCTTTTGTATTTCTCAAATCCAAAAAGCCCTTCCTCAAAGGAAACAGTCCCTTCATACTCACATGATAATGTGCTTTCAGCCTGTTTCTTACTCTCCATAACGTCTCCTGTTCCTTACATCTTTGTCTGTGCCGCCCGGAGCTGTTCCGGGCGGCGGCGCGCATCATGCTACGATATCGACTGTCCCGCCGGTAAAGAAGCCTTCCGCGCTGGGCGGTACATACAGCGGGCTTCCCATGTACTCGATCAGCACGTCGGGATATTGCGTGATCGTAATATCAACGCTGCCCGGGATATATTCCACCTCACTGTTGTTGAGCTTCAGATTGAACGCCATCCGGTCCATCTGATAGGTTGTCGTGAGATCTCCCGCCTGATATGTGATGTCTATTCCCGCCGCCGGCAGGAATGACAACTGGAACTGCCCTGTAGGCATCTGCATCCTCTGTGCAAATATCTGCGAAAGCATCTCTCCGCCCTCTCCCGGTCTGGACCATCTCATCTGAGCCGCTTCACTCGAGTAGCTCTCAGCCGCTTCTGACGCGGCCTGGATCCCCTTCTGGGCATTCTGCGAGATCGCTGTCCGCGTTGTTGGCAGAATAGTATTTCTCGCTTCAAAGCTGTCAAGCAGCAGCCTAGCAGGTCGGCTTTGCATGGTAAATCCGCCTCTCTGCCTCGAGATCTCCACCACCGGTGGACTGCTCCGTCCCCGTTCCAGCCTCGCGTGCTGGACCGAGAGTTCGTATTCCATTGGGATCCTAGTAATCTTCAGCAGGGGTTCCATATTCTCTCCTCCTTTCCTGTATAATATAATCCGTGCAGATCAGGCAAGGAAATCCAGAAGCGAAGGCCCGAGGATTCCCGTTCCAATCTTCAATGCACTGTTATATGTGTACATCGCATATGAATAGTTTGTGATTGCAAGCGCCGGGTCTATGCCGATCTCGTTATTGAACTGATCCTGCAGAGCGATTTTCTCATCCTCCAGCTTACCGAGGGTAGTCTCCACCATGTTTGCCTTTGTTCCGATCTTTGTCAGGGAGTCCTGAAGTTCATCCGCCCCCTCTTGGAACTGCGTCCAGAGTTTTTCATACTCTTCCCGGTCAAAGGTGTCCGCCTCAAGCAGCTCCGCCATCTGTCCGGTAAGAAGGATCAGGTTCTTGCTAGTGCCGTCTGCAGTATGCCCATATCCCACGGCATTGATTCCCGGAAGCCCTGCGTCCAGTGCGGTTGAAGGCACAATATTTCCCGCTTGGTCGAATGTCATGCCATAGCCGATATCTACGTAGGATGTCTCCGCCGCAAGACGATCCAGCTCCGCCTGAACGGCGGGGTCAGGATCATTGACATCCACCCCTCTGTAGAGAAGTGTCTTCCCATCGTCCGAGAGCTGGAAAGGTGCCTCCTCTGTCCCGCCGTTTCCGCCCAGAACAAATGAATCTCCAAACTTAGAGTTCAAAAACTGCACCATTGTATTCTGCAGGTTTCTGAGCTGTTCCGCATAGGTGTCACGCCCCTCCTCGCTTGTAGTGTCCGTCACTGCTTCCACAGAATACTTATCTGCAATCTTAGTCGCGATCTGCCCAACCTGATAGACTGCGCTCTCCTGCTCATCAAACCACTTCTGCACACTTTCCAGATTGTTCCGGTAATCCTCATTGCGCGCGTAACGCGCCTTGAGGACGGAAGCGTTCGCCGCCGCTCCCGGATCCTCGTATGCAGCGGATATCCTCATCTGTGTATCGACCTGCTTTCGCGCCGACTCTAGCCCGCCCATGTTATTATAAAGGCTGCTCTGGTAGTTGCGCATGATCATGTTCGTTGTAATTCTCATCTCACACTTCCTCCTATCTTCCGACTAATCCGGTATTATTTATAAGCGTGTTCAGCGCTTCATCCAGCGTAGTCATAAGTCTGGCCGCCGCGTTGTAAGACTGCTGGTACCGCATCATGTTCATCACTTCCTCATCCAGTGACACAGACGATACGGAATCTTTGGAGTTGGCTATCTGCTCCAACGTCGTCGTCCTGTTCTTAAGGATGGTGGATACAGAAGACCTCTCCATTGCCTGCGTGTTCTGGAGGAAGTCATATGCCTCAAGGAATGTACCCGTGAACACGGTTCCGCCAGCCCCGTCACCGAATGAATAATTATCTTTGCTCAAGGCATTGATCATCCTCTGAATGTTCTCATATGCCCCATCCCCGGCATCAGGATCCGTTGAAGTAACCAGATGAACCGTTCCATTGAGCCATTCCTCCGACACCCGGATATTTTCTGCCGTAAAGGTGTTTGAGCCGTCCGACGTGGTAAACAGATCGCCGCTGTCTTGATTGAGACCGTTGAGCATTGTCGCGAACTCGTGGATATACCTGTTGAAGTACTCCTCATAAAAACCAATCCCTTTGGTATCATCATTTTCATAGACGCCTTTTTCATTCAGCATATCCGCATAACCCTTAAGTACACCTTCGCCCAGTTTATCCGTCACGTCCGTCGACGCAGCGGCACCTACGCCTGTCACAGAAATTAAGACCCCCATATCTGCAGTCTCTGTGATTTCGACCGTACCCTTTTCATTATCGTCGATAAGCGTATGCTGATTGCCGTCTGCGTCGGTAAACGTGATCTTGAGCGTCTCTACCTTGGTATTGGCTCCCATGTTCTTTTCTTCGTATGTCACGTCGATGGGAAGATATGTTGCCAACTCGTCGATCAGTTGGTTTCTCTGATCCATGAGCTCCAGAGCGGGATTGCCCAGCACCTGACTGTTCTTGATCGACTGGTTCAGTTCTACGATCTTAGTAAGGTAGGACTCGATCTCCGAACTCTCGGAGCCGGTCAGTTTATCAATATATTCCTGCTTGAGAGCCGTGATCTCCTTTGCATTGTCATGTACAAGATTGATGAACGTCTCCATAGCCGAGCGGACAATCGTATCGTATGTCTTCTGTCCCCCTGTATCCGGCCTTGCCATGTTCTCAAGCTGGCTGATCACCTCATTAAGCGCCGTTCCAATTTTCGTGGATGCCGTCTCGTCAAAAATATCTCCCAGTCTTGCAAGGACTGCGTCCATCGCGTCGACTGTACCCACCTCGGAGAGTTGGGTACGGTACTGGATATCCAAGAACGGATCTCTGATCTGTGAAACCCCCGTCCCCATGACTCCCTGACCGACCTTAACAGAATACTGGCTGCACATGACGCTGTGCCCTGTCGGGCTGACACTCTGCTGATCCAGCCTCTGCCTTGTATACCCGGTTGTATGGATATTTGATACATTCTGTCCTACTATGTCCAGCGCGGTCTGGCTCGCCGCCATCGCAAGCTGTGCCACAGAAAAACCTGCGAAAGTAGATCGTACCATTTTAATTTACCTCCTTATCAAATAACTGCTGTATCTTCTGCCGCAGACCTATAAGAGCCTGCTCAACAAATGCTCGCTTTCACTAAGCTGTGCGTCTTTTCCATATGTGTGCCCGCCGTCCGGCGAGGACGCTTTTTCAAGTGTATGCTGCTTGAGCCGTATCAGCTTCATCGCTTCGTCATTATACGAACTGAAATTCTGAGCCGCCAGCACAAGCTGCTCCAACGCAGCCTGTATCCTCTCGCGTCCGCTTCCCTCCGTCTTCTCTATAATCTGCCTGAGGGTCATCCCGCTATATCCGTGCTCTTTCAAAAACCTTTCCCGCTTCTGCTCCAGTCCCTTCATCTTGAGGACTATGGCCTGCTCTCTCATCATGCACTCTTCCAATGTGCTTATCCTGTCCTCCTGAACAGCCTTCAGCTTCTCCTCCTCCAGAGGCAGGCTGTCATTGAGAACCTTTGTTGTATCTGTGAGTATCCTGATCAGTTCTTCCATCATACACTTCCTCCCAGAAGCAGTATTCTCGCCGCTGTCTCGCGGGAATCAGGAATATACTGTCCGTTTCTCACCGCTTCTCTGAGACTCTCTATCTTCTCTTCCTGTCCTCCCAGACTGCGGATCTCTGCTTTCAGCGTCTCGGTTATCTTTCCGATAAAAAGCTTTTCTTCTTTCTGCCGCGATGTCGGTGTAAACACTACTTCGTCATAATTCTTTCCCCAACTGCCGGCAGCAGCCGCAGTAATGGCTGCCGACGCTTCTTTTGCCGACCGCGCACTGTATGTGTTCAAGAGGTTCTCTGTTCCTATTTTCACTTGTCATGCACCTCCCTGCTTTTCAAAACTAAAGATTCTGTTATTTTTATCGGCACTTTTCTGGAAATGTTAAGCTTTATCCTCATCTTTCCCGGCTTCTGCCTGTTCTTTTTTTCTGAATTTCTGTTTTTTTACCAGACGTATGATCCAGTATACCGGCAGAAGCAGAGGCCATTTTTTTAACTTTGGGAACGAAACCGCCATATATTCAAGAGAGGGGAAACGCATCTCACGTAATTTTCTCTTCTCCTCTTTTCTCAGATCCCTGTAATAGCTGTCCACCACCCCGGGGATCAGGGGAAGGACACTTTCTCCTGCCCGGCGGCCGTAGGCTCCTTTTGACAATATGTAGGTCTGCATGTCGTTTAAGAGGATGCTGTCGTCATGAAACTGCATATTGCCAAACCATTTTCCCGTCAGTTTTACGATGTACTCCCCAAAGGTTTCCAGTTCCATGCTCTCCAGCTCTTCCCTTACCTCTTTCCATTTCAACCCGTGCCCTTCTTTTGAGACGAAGGCCCAGAGATCCGCGATATCCCTTATCTCTGCCAAGCCTCTGGCAAACTTGTCCGCAAGCCTGCATATAAGATAGATATACAGTGTCTCTTCATTCATGTAATGGATATAACGCCTGTTCTCTTCTCTGGGAAGTTCACCGGGCATATCCTTAAACCACTGCTTCACCTTTTTCCCGGTAAAGGGCAGCTCATGGAACAACTGGAGCTTCTGATCCGGTATTCTCACAAACAGTCCGGTCTTCTGTTCCCGGCTGTCCATCATCTCCTCAAACCCCATAGATATGATCAGTCTGCGCGCATTGTCATATTCCTTCTTCTGCACAAGTATCTGCAGAGGCTCCGGAGTCCTCATCTCCGGTCTTTCATAATACCGGAGTACAGCGGACTCTCCTGTAAAAAGCGCGTGTATCTCCCTTTTTTCCAGTTCCCGTTCTATCTGGTCCCTGAGGATGCTGTTCCTCTCCTGCAGGCGCATTGCGCTTCTGTAACGCTCCTCAAAGCGTTCTTTCCACTTTTTGACGCGGACATCGTCCGACCACATGATTTTGTAATACACAAGATTAGCTACATGATGATAATCGGACATCTTATAGATCCATCCCCACGAGGGCTTCCATTTGATTTCGGCAGATTCACTCTGATTCAGCGCATCAGCCGTCAGGCTGATCAGATACCGCTCCATTCTGTTTTCTGTGCTCGCGCTCATATAATATCCTTCTTTCTTCCATAGCATCCGCCGCCCTGACATTGTATACGGCGTTCCGCTCATCCGCCACAAGACGCCCCGCGGAGAGGGTGATTACCCTTTTTCTCATGATGGATACTAGTTCCTGATTGTGGCTTGAGACGATGACAGTGACACCCTGTCTGTTCAGCTCCGACAGAAGACACATGATGTCCCACGAGGAGTCCGGGTCAAGGTTCGCGGTCGGCTCATCCGCCAAAAGAAGAGTTGGGCTGATGACTATAGCCCGCGCCAACAGCGCTCTGGCTGCCTCTCCCATGGAAACCTCCCGGGGATAGAAGTCCGCCCTGTCCTGAATACCCACTGCCCTTAACAGCCCTGCCACACGCTTCCTTCCCGCTTTCCTCTTCTGGTCTGTGGCAATAACGGAAAGGTATACATTGTCAAACAATGTCCTGTCCTCCAAAAGTCCCAGCTCGGGCTGCATGACTCCGATCTGCCGCCGGAAATAGGGCAGCCTTCTCCCTGTAACCGTATCCAGATCCTCGCCGTTCACCCAGATCTTCCCGGAAGTCGGCCTTTCCTGCGCGCTCATCAGCTTGAGCAGGGTGCTCTTACCCGCCCCGCTGCGCCCGATGATAAAGACAAACTCCCCCCTCCTGACGCGAAAGGAGATGTCCTCCGCAGCAACCCTGCCTCCTGAAAACACTTTGCTTACCTTCTCAAAAACGACTGCATCCATATGTCTCCTCACAATCAAAACAGACCGGAAAGCGCAGCGCTTCTTTTATGTGAAAAGGAATCGTTACGCTTCCGGTCATTCTTATCTCGAATAAAAAGATTTATCGCCTGCCAGCCGGGCGCTTACGCGCTTGTCATACTGCTGTGCGCGGCTTAAAGCTTCCCGCCTGCTCTTCGCTAAGGAAAGGATGCGCTCCTCCGCTTTCGTCATGGAGGGCAGTGAGCCTCCCTGCTCCAACTCCTCGAAGCGCTCCCTCCTGCTGCCGCTTGCCTTCAGCAGGATCTCCCGGTCCCGCCGTATCTTCCCGATCTCGCTCATGGCCTCACCCCTCATCTTGAGGATCATCCCCAGAGACACCTGATCATCACGGTCAAGCGCTTCCGCCATCTGACCAGTGAGTTCCTCTACCTCACAGCACTTCCTGTATTCCCTCTGAGACAACCCGAGCAGCATTTGCTCCATCTCGTCCTGCTGGCCGGGAACTTCCTCTGATGGTTTCATTCACTCACCTTCTTTTCCGCCTCTTTAAACGCATCTCTGAACTCCAGAACGAGCCCCTTGAGTTCCTCTATATGATCTGCTTTTCGCGACGCCTTAATCCTGTTGATCTCTACAAGGAAGAAATTATACATCCGGTAGAGATCGTTGCTTATCGGGTAGCTGAAATCCAGAGCGCCTCTTAGATACCGCACGATCGCCGCTGCTCGGTCAGTCTGTCCGTCAAAATTCTTATAATCCTTTTTCTCCAACAGAAGTTCAGCCGCTCGCAGCCGCTTTAGCAACTCGTCATAGAGAAGAAGCAGCATCTCCCCCTGTGTCATGGTCATGACTGCTCCCTCTTTATATTTTTGGTATGGATTTTCTGTCATTTCTCGGGTCTTTCCTTCCGTATTATGCCATTAGCTGTGACAGATAGCTGCTCTGGCTGTTCATCTGAGCAACCAGCGTCTCGAGCATGGTAAACTGTGAGATATAGCGGTCCTGCTCTGTTGAAAGCCTGTCTTTCAGCGTCTCGATCCTGTCATCAATCTCGTTGATCTGCGTCAGCAGCGAATTCTTGAGCATACTTGTCGGGGAGTGCGTTGATCCTGCCCTCTCCACAAGGATACCCTTCGTAGCTCCGGTCGTTGACGCATACTTATCCATGATATTTTTCATGTTCGTAATCAGGCCGCCCTTTGTAGCAGTACCGTTATCGTTGGTCTGTACACTTGACGCCAGAAGCTGCCTTACATTTTCCGGGTCAGACTCCAAGGCTGTCTTGAGCTTCGTCTCGTCAAGAACGAGCTTGCCGTTGTCTGAGTAATCAGTAGATACGCTGATCCCAATCTCCGAAAGAGCTGACCGCAGATTGTCCGGTATAACAAAACGAATGGCATCTGCCAGCCCTTTGAGATCAGTATCCATGAACAGCAGCCCCTCTTTGGCTTTATCCTCCCACAGCTTGATCTCATCCTCGCTCAGCTCCGCCTTCTGGCTGGATGTCAGTGGTGAATAGTCCCTGTCCGGCTTTGTCGTCACCTGGGTATTGACATGCGCCAGAATCTTATTGAAGTCATCAATCATGGTCTTTATAGTCTCAACCGCTGAGTCCGTATCCATTTTCGCGGTGAAGGTCACTGCCTCTGTATCCGCGATCAACTTGCCCTGATCGTCGTAACCGAACGTACCGTTCACTGTAATATTCAGGCCGTCCATGCTGACCGTATTCGTGCCCCTTGTGATCTCTGTGACCTCGCTGCTGCCCGCATACTGCACCGCGATGACAGCGTCCTGTCCCTTCTGCACTGTGTAATCCGTGCCTTCCGCGCCAAAAAGCGCCTCCCCTAATTTCCCTGAGACTGTCACATGCCCGCTGGCGCCCTCCTGCGTGGAGGTAATGACGAAACGGTCCGTATTCTTCTGGTAGGAGATAGTCACTCCCGCCTCAGCATTATTGTTTATGGCATTGATGATATCCTGCACCGTACTGTCCGCTGTGATGCCATCGATCGTCACTCCGTTGATCTTAAGTTCTAAGTCATTGGGATCAATCTTATCCCCACGGGCAAGCCCCGCCTCCGCCAGCGTAGCGTTCAGGTTCAGCCTGTTGGATTCACCGTCCATAGTCTGGAAGAGTGAATCCTCCCCTGTCAGATATCCCCTTGACGCGGTGATGGCGAGTGTCGATGTGGAATCCTCCGCTCCCGGCACTACATTGCCGTCGACATCGACCTGCGGCACGGTTGTCTTAAATGTAAGCGACCCTTTGCTTCCGTCCGCAGACTGGGTCAATCCCACTTCAATCCTGCCTTTGCCGAAAGCGCTGTCAAGCTGCTTCTGGAGATGCTCCTGCACATCAGACAGCGATTTGCCTGTCAAATCGCCTTCCTCCGGCATCTTGATCCATTTGACTGTGCCGTTGTACTCAAAGCTGATGGACTGTCCCGCAAGCTGGGATGCGATGGACTTCTGCTGAACAGCCGCCTGGTCACTGTCAGCCACCAGTGTCTTATTGACGTCTATCTTATAGGCGTCATCGGCTGTATTGTTGAATCCCAGAGCCTCGAGAACGCCGGTGCTGCCGCCCTTAATCGTAATCATGTTGCCTGCTGTATCGGTATTTTCGATGGTCAGCTTATCTCCCATGGTATCCACTTTTATGACGTCCGCCAGTGTCTTGCCGTTTGAGAGGGATACCTCTTTGAGCGATTTGTTGATGGAATCCGCCACATCCTGCGTTGTGTCATAGGAGTAGCCGTCTCCCCTGCCTAGAGTCACTGTATAGTTCTTGGAACCGTATTTAATATAGATCTGACCGCCGCCCACGACATTGGCCTCCGTCGTGTCGTCTAGATCCATGGAGATCTCCCCAAGCGTAAGCGTCCTGTCGGAAACATTGCTTGTAGACGTAAGCGAAGCCGACTGCGCGAGCCGCTTCACTCCGAGCACTGTCATAAGCTGCGCTGTGTTTGTGGAGCCGGTGACAGAGACATACTTGCTGTTGGCGCCGTTCGCCGTTATGTCTGTGCGTCCGTAGAACGCGGAACCCAGCAGGTTGGTTGAAGAAGAGTAGGATGTATACTTCTGCGTGAAATCATACATCATGTCCGTAATAGCACGGATCGCCTCCTGCTCCCACTCCAGCTTTGTCTTATCCTGATTCGCCTTGTCTATCTTGGCCTGCGTACCCGCTGTAAGCTGTTCGATGAGCGTATCCCTGTCCAGCCCGCTGGCAAGTCCGCCGTAACCCCTGATACTGCTTGTGCTTGATGTAAGTGCGTCTATTGATGCCATAATATCATCTCCTTTACCTTAATAACCTTAACCTGTGTTAAATCTGCTTATCTGATATATTTATCGGCAGAATGGTTTCTTTCATTAAGGATTTTCGAGAAATTCACTTTTTTTCAACGTCGTGGTGCGGATTGGCCTGAACTGTCATGCAGGCTTTCGTCACCTCGACTGTGACAATCCCCGCATATTTCACTGTGTAGAAGTTCATCAGAGGGGACACTGCGTTCCTGTTAATGACCACATATTTCGCGGGAAGCCCTGTCAGGGCGAGAGCCGTCACGTCCGCAAGGCACCTGCTGCACTCGCAGAGATGGAATTGCTTAATATAGCGCGGCGCCCTCTCTTTTACAAGCCTTTCCATCACGTTGACTGTCACAAAATCGTCCTCCGGCTCCTTCTGCTCCTCTGCTTTCGCAGCAGCGGGCGCCTCTGCTCCGGATGGGCCTGATGGGGCTGCCTCTGTTTTTTCTTCCCCCGCTTCATCAGCAGAAGAGGCCGGCGCCTCCGCCCCGGCTTCCTGCTCCTTTTTTATTTCCTTCTTCTGATTTTTCAAATTCGCGGCGCGGTTCGTTTCCCGTGCGCGCTGCTCCTCTTCTGTGCGGAGTTCCGCTTCGAGGGATGCTTTGACCGCTTCCGCAACAGAATCGCTTCCCCGGCGCACTACAGATACGCCCGGAACCTTCTCACCGCTTTCTTTCTCCGCCTGCTTCTCAGCCCGGACTTCTTTCTCTTCCTCCGGTTTGTTTACTTTTTCTGTGCTTTCCTCTGCAGCGCCGTCCTCCGGCTTCTTCACTCCGTTTGAGAGCAGGTTCAGCACGTGCGTCGTCTTGTTTGTCTTTCTGCTCATAAGTGTTTCTCCTGCCGCCCGATCCGCTCCAGCACCTCGCTTACGAAGCACTCATAATCTTTCGCCGGATTTGATCTGGGCGCGTATTCAAAGATATTTTCTCCGTGTGCGGGAGCCTCCGCCGCAGCAACGCCCGCGCGGATCTTCGTGTCAAACAGAGCCGTCTGCGTCTGTGCCGCCACGGTCTCCGCCATCTCGAGGACGTCCTTTGCCAGACGTGTTCGCCTGTTATACTTGGTCAGCAGTATGCCCAGCACCTCAAGCTGTGGGTTTACAGAGGATCTCACCCCTGCGACGGTCTCCTGAAGCTGGATTAGACCCACAAGGCTTAATATCTCCGCAGCCATCGGTATGACAAGGTAATCGGAGGCAGCATAAGCATTCATTGTCAGTATATTGAGCGAAGGGGGGGTGTCTATCACCACGAAATCATAATCCTGCGCCACTTCGTCCAGACTCTCTTTCAAAAGCGTTACCCTGTTCGCCGTCTGCAGCTCGATCTCCGCCTGACTGAGCAGGATATTGGACGGCACTACGTCACATACCCCTGCGCTGCACAGGGCATGGCTTAAGGGGATTCTGTTTTTGAGCACCTCATAGATGGTGGAAGTGCTGTCTGTGTCGATGTCAAGCCCTAGGCTGAATCCCAAGTTGCCCTGCGGATCCAAATCGACCGCCAGCACCTTTTTCTCCCTTGCCGCAAGTCCTGCCGCAAGCGCGGCTGTGGTCGTCGTTTTGCCGACGCCGCCCTTCTGATTAGTCAATACAATCGTAACTGCCACTTTCTTCCTCCTTTACTGCAGGACATCCTCGAGCTTTTCGCCCGAATCCCCTGTTTTTGGCGCGAACAGGCTGGCTTCACCCGGTCTTGTATACTCTCCGGTCAGGTTGTCCCACACTGTGCTTACTTCTTCCACACAGTTTATATATATCTGGGAAAGCTGGGATGTCTGGACTCCCAGTTCGCCCGCCATCTGCTGGCATCTCTTCCAGTCTGCTTTTTCGTAGCAGATCACCAGCTCCAGCAGTTTCCCCGCATCTCCCTCTCTGCTGATAAGGGCCTTTTTGATATCATCGCTGATAGGAATCTCAGTGAGGATCTCTTCCATTGTCGCGTCCACCATATATTCTAGCGTGGAGAACATCCCCAGCATATACGCCTCAGTAGGAGTGACAAATTTCATGTCCGTGCTCGCGATAAGCTCCTCTGAAAATTTTGCCCTGAGGAAAGAGAGGCGCAGCATCTCATCCGCTCCCTCGCTCTCATCCCCGCGCAGGCTGAGCATGTATACCCACTGGCGGAGCTGCCCGATACCCATTGTCATGACGGCCTGCTGTATGGACGCCGTCCTGCGGCGCAGGGCGTAGTAAGCGGAGTTGACAAGCTTCAGGATGGAGTAGCTCAGACCTGCGTCACGGCTTATGATCTCCTCGATCTCCGTCACATCCGGCTCCTCCTTTGAGAGTGCCACGATGAGCTGGAAGAAGTTGCCCTGCAAGTAACTGACCTTCTCTTCTTTTACATACAGCGTCTCCGCGATATAGTTGCCCTCGATGTAATCCGCCTTCATTTCCAGCGCTTTCTCATACTGCTCCTTTGTGTCCACATCCGTTATAATGCACTTTTTGCCGAAGCCGTGCGCCATGTTGATGACGTTCTCTATGGAGCTTTGCTCTTTCGCGGTAAGCTCCGCCTTCATCCTGAGGCGCACATAGTCCGCATAGTCGAGCATACTAAAGTACTTGGGCGAGAACTGAAAATCATTGATCGCGAAGCGATAGCCCGCCTTGTAAAATTTCTCTATGATCGGCATTGCCAGCGGGTGGATAATCAGGTTGTCCCCGATCTGGATGATCACCTTATCTTTCTGGAATATCTTCGGTGTATTCCTGAGAAGAAGGGTCGGGGTAAATGTCAGGAAGATCTGTTTATCCTTAAAGATTTTACCGCTGTTGTTCATGAGAAATCCGGCGATCGTATCCGCCGCAGTATTCTCCTGCGACCCGTACAGGCTCTCGCCGCCCTGCTCAAACAGAAGCTCATACCCCAGTATTGTGTCCGCTTCCGCGGCTTTTATCGCACGTTTGACTACAAAATGTTTCATCCGTTCCTCCTCCTTTCAAGCAGACCGTCTATGACGGATACAAGATGCCCGATCTCCGGTTTGGAGAGCTGTTCGTCCGCTCCCACTTCCCTTCCTTTTATCTCCATCTGCTCGTTGATAAGAGAGGAGAAGATGATCACCGGAAGCCGTTTTAGTTTTTTGTCGCTCTTAACCAGCTTTGTCAGATGATGCCCGTCCATCTCCGGCATCTCAATATCTGTAATAATCAGGGAAACCTTCTCGTCCAGATCTGAGTCGTCCCGGATCTGACTTAAATACTCCCATGCCTCCTGTCCGTTGTTGAACTTTCTGACATTCACGTATCCCGCCTTGTGGAGCGCCTCCTCCACCATCTTTGAGAGGAGAAGGGAATCCTCCGCGAATACGATCGGGGAGTTGTTTCTCTGATCCTCCGACACTTTGGATACCTCGTCGATCTGGATACCCGTCTCCGGAGCGATCTCCGCCACGATCTTCTCGAAGTCCAGTATTGTGATCAGTTCGCCGTCGCACTGCGCGATTCCTGTGGCGATCCCTTCCTCCTGTCCGCTGTTGAGCGTTTTGTCTGGCTTGCGGATATCCGCCCATGATATCCTCCTGATGCCGACCACTGTATTTACGCGGAAAGCAATGTTCATCTTGTTAAAATTCGTGATGATAAACAGGTCTTTCTCAGCGGGAGTCGTGGGTTTTCCGCTCAGATAATAGGGCAGGTCCACCACGGTCAGCATGATGTCCCTTGGCTTGAAGATCCCCTCCACCGCCGGATCAGAGTGCGGGATCGGTTTTACCTTCGCCGACATCATGATCTCTTTTACTTTGGCTACGTTGATCCCGTAAAGCTCTCCGTAAATCGTAAATTCCATGATCTCGATTTCATTTGTGCCTGACTCCAGTAAAATTGATGTTTCTGACATTTCCTTTCCTCCCTTTCTGGTCGCTGTTATAGTATAATCTCATTTCGTCCCATTGTGCGGACTCTGACGGTTCCTGTGCCGACGTCCATCAGCATTGTCCTTGCGTAGTTTTTTCCTACGTCTTCGCCCTGTATGCGTATCTGCTGGGCTGCCAGCTCCGAGCGCACACTGGCTATGTTTCTTTCCCCGATATTTCCGATCGGCCCGGTCATCTGGAACATCTGCGCCCCTCCGGCGATCTTGCAGACATATCTTCTGCTCATCCCGCCGTATGCCGCCATCTTCCTTATCATCTCCCGTATGCCGGTATCCGCGAATTTAAACGGCGTGGCCGCTCCCTGATCTCCGGCTTTAGGCAGCATGATATGGAGAAGACCTCCCAGCTTAATCACCGGATCGTATAAGGTAATCCCGATACAGGAGCCGAGCGCATATGTGATCAGTGTCCCCTGATTCCTGAGCACTTTCATGTCCCCAATACCTATCTTAATTTCCTCTCTCATATACAGCCCCCAGTTTCTGCATCAGCACATTGAGAGACTCGATCTCCGGCATCATCAGGATCGTGCTGTTAAGTCTCTTCTGATCTACCAAGAGCTGTCCGTCAATCAACAGCAGCTTATCTGTAATATAGCCGAACTCCACCATGGGAACACTTAATATCCCGCCGAGCATATTCACGGATACGCCCGGGACGCTCAGCTTGATCCGTATACCGGCAAGCTGGGATATGGCGTTTGCGTAAGAAGAGATAATGATATTCCCCAGCTCTGTCAGGACAGACATCTCCATCTCCGACAATTCCTCATAGCGCTCCACTGTCTGTCCAAGCATCTTGCTTAGCACTTCGTTTATAAAGTCCAGCCGAAGCAGGAAAAGCATGATCCCCTCAATATCCCCCGACATCTGTGTAAGAACCGCTGCAACGCCCTCCTCGGGATCCCCCATCTTGTCAATGGACTCCGTATATCCAAGAAGGTTGATCTCCGGTATGGTCATCCTCACTTCCCTGCCGAGCATGTTTGCCAGCGACGTTGCCGCATAGCCTGTCCCTATGCTTGCTATCTCACGGATGATATCCAGCTCCGCCGCACCCATTTCTTCGTAACTTTCAATTTTCATCTCAATGTCCTCGCTCAATTTATCTTCTCAGCCCGTTGATCGTCTGTTCCACCTCGTCAGAGGTCTGTACCATCTTCAGCATATAGGAATATGCCCTCTGGGATATGATGACCTTTGACATCTCCTGCGCCAGATCTACGTTGGAGCTTTCCAGAGATCCTTTTACCAGATATGACTCTCCCCCCGCGAGGAACGGATTTCCGTTCTTCTCTGTAGGGATAAACCTGTTGCTGCCTGTACTCAGCATCCCGTTTGTGGTAACGAAATCAAAGATTGCCGGATCGCCGCTCAGTTCCCCGCCGTCGTACCGGATGGGGTTCTGCTGCGCGTCCAGAACGAGCCATCCCTCCGCGTCCACAAGGTAGAACCCGTCAGCCCTCTCTGAGAGGGCAAAGCTGCCGTCACGGGTGTAGACAATGGAATTATCTATAGGACTGCGCACCATGAAAAAGCCGTTCCCCTGAATCGCATAGTCATACGCTCCGCCGGTCTCGATCAGCACTCCGCCGGTAAAGTCGGACTCTGTACGCTCTACGACAGCGCCGGTCCCTGCCCTGAGGTCTCCCATATCCTCTTCTGTCCCGCGGATATTGTAATACATCAGATCAAGAAACGATGAGTTTTTCGTCCTGTAACCGTTTGTATTCAGATTGGCGACGTTGTTGGAGAGAATATCCATATGCGTCTGCTGCGTCATGGCTCCCCGCACTGCCGTGTAAAATGAAGTATCCACTTTGTCTCCTCCTTTTCACTCTCACTATTTATATAAATCAAGACGTGTATGTCCCTGATCCTAACCTGTTGGCCCCAGCTTTGTGGTCATCTGGGTGACGAGCTGGTCATAGATCGAAAGTATCTGCGCGGAGCTTTGAAGCGCTCTCTGGCTCGCCATCATCCGCGTCATCTGTTCTACCGGGTCAGCGTTGGAATTCTCCAGTGTCTTCCACTTGATCTGCGCGTCTGACGCAGCCGCGTTGGCATTCGTTGTATATACATTGTTGTTTTCTTTGTTCAACTGGGCATAATCGGCAAAATCCACCACCATGAGCTGTCCTAACAGGGCGCCGGTCGTCTCATTGTATATCCCGCCGTTCTCACTGGCAAGAATCCTGTCCGTGCCGAGATAAATCGTGCCGTTCTGCCCGAGCACTCTCCCGACTCCCGGCAGACACAGATATCCCTGATCATCAAGGGAGAAGTTCCCGTTTCTTGTGTAGACCGTGCCGTTGTCAGTCTGGATCGCGAAGAATCCTTCCCCGACAATTGAGAAGTCCAGCGTACTTGACGAGACGCTTACTACCCCCTGCTCGTAGTCAGTCACAGTCTCGTCTCCGCCCGCGATCAGCGACATGGTCCCTATACGCGTAGTATCAGATTTGTTCTTGTTGCCTGTCCTGATCATCATCTCATTATAAAAATCGGAGATGACAAATCTGTCCGCCTTAAAGCCGGGTGTCGTAGCGTTCGACATATTGTTGCTTATCACGTTTAAATTTCTGTTCTGTGTAAGCACTCCTGAGGTCAGTGTGTAAAATCCCTGAAACATCTTTATTTCATCCTTTCTTTGATCCGGGAGCCATATGGAATTCCCGCTCAATATATTCTTTTAGCTTTTTTATTGCCGCCGAATGGATCTGGGAGACGCGAGGCTCGCTCACCTCCAACACTTGTGCAATCTCCCTCATATTAAGTTCTTCGACATAATAGAGTGAAATAATAATCTTCTCTTTATCTTTAAGGCTCTCAATCCCCTGAATAAGCACCTCTGACAGTTCTCTTCGCAGGTATGCTTCCTCGGGCTGCTGCTCCGCCTCCGCGGCAGGAACCTGAGCTGTCCTCTTTTTTTCCTGTGCCTCCTCAAGTATCGTATCCAGCGAGACGACGGAGAGAAGGCTGTTTTTGCCGATTACCTCCTGATATTTGTCGTAGGGCATATTCAGGTAATCCGCCACTGCCTTTGAATCCGGGACTTTGCCGTTTTTCACTGTCAGCTCTGACACGGCGTTCTCAATCACTTTCATGCTTTTGCGCACATTACGGGAACCCCACTCCTGTTTGCGGGCAATGTCTATAATAAGCCCCCTCATTCTGCGGGAGAGGTAAGTCTCAAACTTCGCGTTTTTTGTACTGTCGTATTTATCAAGCAGATTCATCAGCGCGATCACGCCCTCCTGAATAATGTCTTCTACCTGCGTAAACCCCAGATAGATATCCCTCATCTGCAGGGCGATCGTCCTTACTACATATACATAGCGGACAACCAGCTCCTGCTTGATCTCCAGACTCTTTGTACGGGCGTATTCTTCGAGAAGCTCTTCATTTGTCATATTTTCGTATGGTACTTTGCTATGGCTCATGTCTCATCCTCTTCCTCCTGTACGCCGGGGCTTTTACGGGGTGATATTGGCAACCACCTGTATCTGGATATTGTTCGTCACCTCTTGGAACGCCAGAACGCTCAGGTCAGGAAAAACAGGTTCCAGAAGCTGGTGTACGTAGAAGCGGAGCACCTGACTTGTAAGAAGGATCGGCTCCCTCGACAGATCTGAAAATTTCTTCATCTCCGTGCCAAGCTGGTTGATCATATTCTGCACGGTGTCAGGATTCAGGGATATCTGTACTCCTGAATCTCCTTTCACAAGATTTTCCACCATCATCCGCTCAAGATCCGCATCCAGCGTCATCACGCTCATCTGCCCGTCATGGCAGAATTTTCTGGTGATCGTCCGCTTCAGGGCGCTTCTGACATGCTCCACTGTGTTGTGGAAATCAGCCCCGGAGGTCACACAGTCTGACGCCGTTTCTACGATGGTCTCCAGATCCTTGATCGGAATATCCTCTTTTAGCAGGCTGACAAGGATCTTCTGCAGAAGACTGTAAGACACAGTTCCGGGAATACTATCCTCCGCAAGCTCGGGAGCCGTCTTTTTCAGGCTCTCTGCAAGCTGTACTGTCTCCTGTCTGCTCAGCAGCTCATAAGCATGTCTGCGGACTGTCTCGGAAAGGTGGGTAACCATAACGGAGAGAGGATCAATAACTGTGTAACCATAGATCTCCGCCATCTCTTTGTTCTCTGGAAGAATCCATTTGCTTGGGATGCCGTATGCGGGTTCAATCGTCTCAATTCCGTCGATCTCACCTGACGGTTCGGACGGTTCCAGAGCCAGATAGTAGTCCACAAGAATCTCCCCTCTGGCAACCTCTTCTCCCCTGATCTTGATCCTGTACTGGTTCGTGTTCAGAGCCGCACTGTCTCTTAAGCGGATCGAGGGGATGACAAGTCCCATCTCCTGCGCATACTGGCGCCGGAATATGATGATGCGGTTCATCATCTTTCCGCCGCTTGCCTCATCCACAAGTGGGATCAGGCTGTAGCCAAATTCCATCTCCACGGGCTCCACGCCGATCAGGGAGTATACATTTCTGATATCCCTGTAGTAGTCGTCGGGTGAAGCTTCCTGTTCAGCTCCTGCCTCCTGAGCTTTTGCCTCCTCTTTCTCCGCATGCTCCGCCATCTCTGTCATCCTCTGCGACAGACGGAATCCGGCAAACAGAAGTCCTGCTCCCAGTATGAGAAGCTGGGGTTTGGGCATACCGGGCACAAAAAGAAGTACAAGCAGGACAAGTCCCGCGATCATGATGGCGCGGGGCTGCGCAAGGAACTGGTGGGATACATCCTCGTTTAAGCTTCCCTCGGATACAGACCGTGTGACGATCATACCCGTCGCCGTTGAGATCAGCAGGGCGGGGATCTGGGAGACAAGCCCGTCGCCGATCGTGGCGATGGAATACACTGTCAGCACCTCTGAAAACTCCATCCCGAAACTGAGCATTCCGATTGCGGAACCACCCACCAGATTGACGATCGTGATAAGAAGCGACATGATGGCGTCGCCTTTGACGATCTTTGTCGCACCGTCCATGGCTCCGTAGAAATCCGCTTCCCTCTGGATATCAGAACGGCGCTTCCTTGCCTGTGCCTCCGTGATCAGACCGGAGCTTAAGTCCGCGTCCACAGCCATCTGTTTTCCCGGCATGGCGTCGAGTGTGAACCTTGCGGCAACCTCAGCCACACGTTCCGCGCCTTTGTTGATTACGATAAACTGCACAAGAAGTATGATGATAAAGATAATGAACCCGACTACCGCGTTCCCCTGCAGCACGAAATCACCGAATGCCTTGATTACGGCTCCTGCTTCTCCCTGATGCATCAGGATATTCCTCGTGGAGGAAACGTTGATACCCAACCTGAACAGCGTCGTTATGAGCAGCAGGGACGGAAAGATAGAGAATTCCAGCGGGGACCTGATGCTCATGCTGATCAGCAGGATAATCAGGGATATGGAAATATTTATAATGATCATGACGTCCAGTAAAAATGGACTCAGTGGAATAATAAGCAGCAGCACGATCATTACCACAAACAGCGCTACTGAATTATTGAGTAATCTCTTCATAATCTACTTCATCTACTCCGTTTTCTTCTTCAGTCTGTACACATATACAAGGATCTCGGCAACCGCGCTGTAATACTCTCTCGGTATCTCCTGATCCACATCCGCCGAGGCGTAAAGCGCACGTGCAAGGGGTTTGTTCTCGATCACTGTGACCCCGTTATCCTCGCCGACTTTGACAATGCGCAGTGCCAACTCGTCCTGCCCCTTTGCTACTACTATCGGCGCGGCGTTTTTCTCCATATCGTATTTAAGCGCCACGGCAAAATGCGTAGGGTTTCGGATGATAACGTCCGCCGCCGGGACGGCCTGTATCATTCTGGACATTGCCCTCTGTCTCTGCACACTGCGGATCCTGCTTTTGATCTGCGGATTTCCCTCTGTCTGCTTGACTTCTTCTTTTATTTCCTCTTTGGACATCCTGAGTTCCCGCTCATAATCCCAACGCTGGTAAAAATAATCCAGCACTGCGATCACGGCAAAGACAGCCACCACCGTCACCACAAGATCCATGGCAAGGTTAAGCATATAGACCGTTGATCTGGCAATCCCCATGTCCATGGTTCGCACAACCGCCGTGAAATCATCTTTAATTATCCTATACAGTATCACGGACAGGATAATAATCTTGATCATATTCTTGATCAGTTCCACGACATTCTTCAGCGAGAACAGCTTCTTTATCCCCTGAAGCGGGCTTATGTTGCTCAGCTTTGGAGAGAATTTTTTCGAGGTAAACAGAAATTTGGTCTGCGCTCCTGTAGCAACGATTGCCAGCCCTATGCTGATAAGCATTATAGGAAGCGCTGACTTTAAAAAAGCGCTGATAAACTCCTGCGTAATTGCACTAAGCTGTCCGGCAGTAGAACTGTCCGCCGCGCCTCCCATGACAATAAGCTCTTTTGTAAAGACTCTCACCTCTTCGTAGATGCCGGGAAACAGAACCTTAAGCGCATAGAACGTACCTGCGATACCTACTATTGTGATCACGTCTGAGCTAAAAAAGATATTTCCTTCTTTTCGGGCATCACGCCGTCTTTTCGGGGTGGCTTTTTCGGTTTTGGAACTGTCCGCCATTATGTATCACTCCCTTGCAAGTACTCTGCTGCACCGCCTCCTGTGCACCTTAGCCCGCCATCAGCCTCAGCATCTCCTGCACCTGCCGGATCATCTCAGTCACCATATTGTCCAGATAGGCGCCCACAGGCGAGATCATGAGAAGCATGGCGAGAAGCCCAACCACTACTTTTAAGTCTATGTTCAAAACAAAAAGGTTGATCTGCGGGATCACTTTTGTCAGCATCCCTACTGAAACCTCTAAGAGAAATTCAATGGCGATAAGCGGGAACGCCAGCTTCATGGCGAGTACCACACATTCTGTAAAGAGCGTCACCGCCGCGTCCGCCTGAAGCTGCCCGATGACTGCCGCGCCATAGGGAACCATCTCGGAAGATGTCAGTAGAATGTGGATCAGTGCAAGATGACCGTCAACCGCAAAAAAAAGCAGGAGGAAATACATCTCCAGAAGCTGGCCGGTCAGGGCGATCTGCACTCCGTTCTGTGGATCATACACAGTCGCCATGGACAGCCCCATCTGGAAGTCGATGACAGAACCTGCATGTGTCATTACAAAATCAAACAGTTGAAGAACAAACCCAAGCACATACCCCATTCCAAATTCTAAAATAAGCATCATTCCAAAAGCAATGGGATTATTCACATCGGGTACGGAAACTCCCGCCGAGTTCTCCGCCTGATATATAATCACTGCAAGCACAAGGGCAAGCCCTGTGCGGAACATCCCCGGCAGGTTTCTCCGGCCAAGGACAGGATTGAGCAGAATAAAGCCTGACATCCGCATGAGGATGAGGCAGAAAAGCATAAATTCAGGCGTACCTGCAATCAGCATACTTCTCCTCCTATCCCGCTATCATGCGGAAAACCTGCTCTGTCAGATTCTGGAGCCTCTCCATTATCCTACTTCCTGTTATCAGGAGGATACATCCGACCACAACCAGCTTGGGCACAAAGGTCAGTGTCTGCTCATGTATCTGGGTCGCCGCCTGCAGGATCGATATCACTACGCCGATCGCCATACTGATTATGAGAACCGGTCCGCCGATCTGGACAGTCAGAACAAAGAACTGGTACATTAAGTCATTTACTTCTCCGGCAGTTATCATTACCTGTCATCCTTTCTCTCTTTTCCGGGCGCTCCCATCAGTAAGTAGCGCTCTGTACAATGCTGGAAAACAGAAGTTCCCATCCATTTACAGTGACAAACAGCAGCAGTTTAAAGGGCAGAGATATCGTCGCCGGGGGCAGCATGATCATTCCCATGGACATCAGCACACTGGCAACCACGACGTCAATCAGCAGGAATGGGATGAATATAAGAAAACCTGCCATAAATCCTCTTGTCAGCTCACTGGTCATAAAGGAGGGGATCACAACTGTCATCGGGATATCCTGTACATTCTCCTGCACATTTTCTGGTGTCTCCATCCCCGCAAAATCCATGAACATATTCAATGTATCTATCTCTGTCTGGCTGAGCATGAACTCCTTCATCGGAACTGAAGCAGCATCCAGAGCCTGCTCCTGCGTCATCTGTCCCTCTACATACGGCTGGTATGCTGTCTCATTGATCTCGCTGATGACCGGACGCATGATAAAAAGCGTCAGGAACAGGGATATTCCCACGAGTACCATATTCGGCGGCGTCTGCTGGATTCCCATAGCGTTCCTTGTAAAAGAAATAATAATGAGAATCCTGCTGAAAGACGTCATCATAATGAGGATCGAGGGAAGAAGCATAACGATCGTCATCAGTATAAGGATATCCAGTGTGGGGACTCCGTTCCCGTTTATGTTTATCAGGGAATTATTGTCCATTCTTCTTCCTCCCTATTTTGTTCATCAGCTCCCGGAAATCAACGGCTCCCGGAACTGTCAGATCCGGCGGCTGAAGCGGTTCCGGCTCTTCCTCCATCTCCCCGAGAAGTGTAATCTCTGAGGCCGCGATGCCTACGATATATATCTTCTTTCCTAATTGTACAAGCGCAAGATATTTGTCCTGCGCCAGAGGCATCCTGTCAATCATCTTCATATATCGGGACCGGCCGCCGAACTGTCCGCTGCCCACGATCTTTCGTGTGAACCACCATGCCCCGACAAGCACCGCAACAATAATCAGCAGTGTGCCCATACCGGTAAGTATACCTTCCCACATCTGCCATTACTCCTCTGATACAACGTCATCCTGAAGAATCTCGGTGATGCGGATTCCAAAGTTGTCGTCCACAACAACAACATCGCCTTTTGCGATACATTCCCCGTTGACATAAAGATCGACCGGTTCTCCGGCAATCCTGTCAAGCACAACAAGCGAGCCTTTGTTCAGCTCCAGAATATCCCTGACAAGCTTCTTGGTGCGCCCGATCTCCACAGAGAGCTCCAGCGGGACTCCCATGAGCAGATCCAGATTTGCGTCCGGATCGCTCTCCATATCTTCGCTTCTCAGCGACGGTGAGGGAGCTTTCTTCACCGGGATTCTTCTTTCCTCCCGGCTCTGCTGCATCTGCATCATTGTCTGCTGCATCTGCATCATCGTCTGCATCATCTGCTCCATAGCGCCTGCCGGCATCTGCGCTACCGGAATACTTTGCGCTGCCGGCTGTGCAGCCGGGATGGCCTGAGGCGCTGTCGGCTGTGCTGCGGGGATGACCTGAGGTTCCGCTGACGGCATCACCGGAGCACTCTGCGGTACTTCCGCCGCCTGCGGCGCGGCTGCAGGAGCACTCTGCTGCGCCGCTGCTGCAGGAGCCTGCGTCTCCGCCGGGGCGGATGCCCCGCCTGTTTCCGGCTGAGACGGCGTCTGTTTCGCCGGCGGCTCTGCGTCCGGAAGGCCGTCTGTGAAGAAGCCTGAGACAAGCTCTTTCGCCAGATCAATGCTCATAAGATTCAGGAACTCACTCTTCATCTTGTCGTCGATGCTGAGCGAAAATCCGATCACGACCATCGGATCATCTGATATAAAATATTTCTCTTTGAAATCTTCTTCACCTGACACCTCAAAGGAGTTCGGCGTTGAGATATTGACTGCCCGCCCGAACAGTTCCGACAGCGCTGTGGCGGATGCCCCCATCATCTGGTTCATGACCTCGCTGATGGCGCTGATGTTCATCTCATTGAGTTCAAACTCCTCGTCAGTGAAGGTCATTCCCATCAGCATCTCCACTATGACCTTGACGTCATTCCTCTTAAGGAGCATGACATTTTTGCCCGAGAGTCCTTCTATATAGGAAATCTCCACGCCAATCGCAGGTTTGAGGCTGGTAAAGGAAAAGTCTTCTTTCTTTACTACACGAACGACAGGAGTCGTGATGTCTACTCTTGCGTCCAGCATCGTAGAAACCGCAGTAGCGGAAGCCCCAAGGCTGATGTTCAGTATTTCGCCTATGGCGTCAATTTCCATCGTGCTTAAATTTTTTTCATTCATCGCTATCTCTCCTACCTACATGTTATCTGCCGACCTCAAGGGCGCTCTGCGCCATCTGCTTTGTGGTGTTAAATGCTGTGATATTAGCCTGATACGCGTGAGATGCCGCCATGGCATCCGCTGTCTCCTTGACCAAATCAATATTCGGCATCATAACATAGCCGTCTTCGTCCGCATCGGGATGCGTCGGATCGTATACGGGCTTTAGCTCAGTCTGATCCTCAACTATAGCTGTGGCTTTCACTCCGTCTCCTGCCGGGTTCTTCGTCTGTCCCGTCCTCACTCCCTCGAGGATCTCGCGGAAAGAAGGCTCCTGCGCTTCAAGGACAACCATCTTCCTGCGGTAAGGCCCTCCGTCCTCTGTACGCGTGGTCTCGATATTGGCAATATTGTCAGAGACAACGTCCAGACGGAGGCGCTGGGCAGTCATACCGCTGCCGCTTATGTTCAGTGTGTTCAAAAATGACATAAGGCGTTCCCCTCTCTTATCCGATAATATTAGTAACTGTACTCAGGATTCTCTCCGGCTTAAAGGGCTTTACAATAAAGTCCTTTGCCCCTGACTTGATAGCCTCGATAACCATGCTCTCTTGTCCCATGGCGGAGCACATGATAACCTGTGAATCAGGATTTTCCTGCTTGATGGCTTTCAGCGCCTCAAGCCCGTCCATGTTCGGCATGGTAATATCCATGATCACAAGATCCGGATGAAGCTCCTTATACTTCTCTACAGCGTCAGCGCCGTCCACGGCTTCAGCCACGTCCTCGTATCCGCCCTTATTCAGTGCGTCCTTCACCATCATCCTCATAAATGCCGCATCGTCCACGATTAAAATTTTTGCCATTTTCTGTCCCTCTCACTTTCTTAAATTGATTAGTTTTTATAGACACGGCAGAATTATTCTGCCGGTACTGGCTCTTCCATTTTTTCTTCTATATTCCGGTCTGGTTCTCTTTCTGCATCAGGCCGTCCGCTTACTAACACGGCAGCATTCTTCTTATAGGTGCCGAGTCTGCCCTGCAGCCATGACTCCCCGCCGATTCTGAGATATATTTCAGAATCCTTGGGTCTCTCAAGATCAATAATATCCCCTACCTGCAGATCATGGATATCCTTCACAGATACAGCCACTCTGCCCATGTCAGCCTGTACAGTAAGCGCCGAATTTTTGATCTTCGACATGATGACCGACCGAGTGTCCGCCGTATCCAGTCCGGATACATCCACCGCGTGTTTCCTCGAATCTATGATATTAAACATCTCGATCAGGAGCGTCCGCGACAGGCATACTGTGATCTTCCCTTCCGTAGTGCCCGTGACGACCTTCAGCATGATAATAGCGATCGTCTCGTCAAGACTGATCTCCTGAAACAGGCTTGGATTCTCCTCGAGATATACGTTTTCTGTCTCTACGTGGATATAATTCGCCCAAGCTTCCAGTGTAAAGTCAAGAAAATAGCCCATGATCTTTCTATACAGCTCGATCTCAATATCCGTGTAGCTGTAATTGCTGTCTATTCCTTTCAAATCAGAACCATCGCCGCCAAGGAGCCTGTCCATCATGCTCAGTATAGGCGCTTGGTCAATATGCACTAATATGGGCGGCTGGCTGCTCTTGTTGGGAAGTTTGAGCTTTTGTGTGATAAAAATATCATTTTCGCTTAACATATTGCTGAACTCAAAAAATCTCTGTTCCTCTACCGTGAGCACCGACAGCTCGCAGTTTACTCTCAACATTCCGTTGAGGCGGGAAGAAGCGATTCTGGAATAATTGTCATAAATTCCTTTGAGCAGCTTGATCTTGTCTTTTGTTATCTTTTTCGGGCTGTAAAAATCATATTTTCTGTATTTTTTCTCTTCGACGGCTGGTTTTTCTTCTTCTTTCTTATTGTCGCCGCTGCGCATTCCTTTCAGCAGAGCGTCAATCTGACTCTGCGACAGTACTTCCGCCATTTCTCTCCTCCTAATCTACGGGCCTGACGGCGCCGTATTCTTTCTCCCCCTTTGGGACTGTCCTTATGCGCCGTCGCCGCCATTTTCAGTCTCTTGGGACTGAGCGTCCGCATCCGGCTGGAACAGATCAGCATCCGGCTGCATGGCAGCCACATCCTCGCCGTACACCTCCGCGTAATACTCGGTAAGGCTTTTCATCACAGCGTCGTCGCTTGTTATGAGGATCTCTACGCGCCGGTTCATCTGCCGGCCCTCCTCGGTATTCATATCCGCGATGGGGCGGAACTGTCCGAAGCCTAGGCTCACCAGCCTCCCCGGTTCAATCAGGTTCAGAGCCTGAATATACGCCGTAACCTGTGCGGCACGTCCTGTGGAAAGCATACGGTCCTCCAGATGTTCGAATCTGTTGGGAACCTCTGTGGTATGCCCAAGAACCTGTATCTCATGTACCTGATCCGCTGCGGGCGCGATCGCCCTGCCAAATCCATCCAGCACACGCTTCCCGTTATCTGTCACATAGTAGCTGTCCCCCTCGAAGAATACCTCTTCACTAAAGGAGATAAAATTATACCCGTCTCCTCTGACCACGGTTACATTGGCATCAAGCCCCATGGTATGGAACTCGTTGACGAGATTTTCATACATGGTCTGGAGAGACTCTGTTATTTCCTCAGCCTCGACAGCCTCCTGACTTCTCATCTCCTCAAGCTGTTCCGCCGCCTCAGGGTTCATACTGGCGACGAGATTCTCCCACTTTGACTGATCCATGGAAGAGATCGCATAGAGCAGTACAAAAAAACAAAGAAGAAGCGTGACCATATCGCCGTATGTATCCATCCATGAACCGGCCGAGGCTTTTTTTCTTGATTGTTTCATATTCTGCCACCTCTATTTCTTCTTGCCGCCCCTTTTTGCTCTTTTCTTTTTGCCTGAGCCGCCTTCTTCGCCCTCTGCCTGCGTGATGCGGAGCTGGCGTTTCTGCGCAAGTGAAGAGGCCAGTCTTTCTTTGAGCACCTTCGGGTTATCTCCCTCCTGGATGGCGAGAACGCCCTCCACAATAATTTCTTTATACAGCCTCTCCTCGTCATCCCTCAGATTCAGCTTTGAAGTGATCGGATGGAAGACGAGATTTGCAAGCATACATCCGTAAAAGGTTGTTACAAGTGCAACCGACATATTCGCTCCAAGGCTTTCGGACGCTCCCGCCGAGAGATCCATGTCCTTGAGCATATTGATCAGTCCGATCAGTGTACCGATCATTCCGAAAGCAGGCGCATACGCAGATCCCCTGACATACATTTCCGCCTCTTCCGAATGGCGCTGGGACATATTCTCAATATCCAGTTCCAGCGTACTTCTGATCTTCTCCGGATCCATGGCGTCTACCACGTACATCACGCTCTTTTTTAAGAATGGGTCATTCAACTCGGCCACCCGTCCCTCAAGGGCAAGAAGGCCGTCCTTCCTCGCCACCTGCGCGAACTCCGCCAGAACATCGATCACAGGCTCAGGCCGGAACTTTTTGGAGCTGCATATAATGACCATGTGTTTTCCCACATTTTTCAGTATACTGAACGGGAAGCTTGCGATGATAGCACTGATCGTTCCGCCGACCACAATAATAATACTGGGGTAGTCCACAAAATTCCAAATGCTTCCGCTGTCCATAATTCCGTAAAATACGAAAACAAAACCTGCTATTATGCCGATAATACTTGTAATATCCATCTCTATACCTCCGCATCCGCCTTTCGATAGATTTCTGTCCTATATTGAGTGATCCTTTTTATGATCTCCTCCTCATCTTCCTTCACGATGTGGAAGTGCCCGTTCATCATGATCACCTTTGATTCGGGAATCAGCTCCACATATTCGATCTGAAAGGGATTGATCAGGATCGTATCTCCATTCAGCTTCGTAAACTTAACCATATGTAATACAGTCCTCCTTTTGTCTCTGCGGGACGCTGCCCGCCCCGCAGATATATGCGTATGACAGAGATTGCGCATGACCGGCGCATGATCCGGCCCCGGCCATACGAATTATGCCGCTGAATATCAGCGCTTCATATTTACCAGTTCTTCAAGCATCTGGTCTGATACTGTGATCATTCTTGTGTTCGCCTGATATCCTCTCTGCGTGGTAATCATGTAGGACATCTCAGTCGCAAGATCCACGTTGGACATCTCCAGATAGCCGCTGAGCACTTCTCCTGAGGCGTCATTCTGGGGTCCCACGTTAATCTCCCCGGCGTTTTCCGTGATCTCGTAGGTGAAGCCGCTGTCCTGCTCCATGCCGTTGACGTTCTCCACGGTCGCCAGAGCGAACTGTCCCACCACATGGGAAATACTGTCTTTATCGACAACAGTGATAACACCGTCCGAGCCGATCTTCACGGAGCTGTAAGTTATAGGGTTACCAGCGGGGGTACCGTCAATTGCCACATTAAGACGGATCGGCTGCAACTCTGTGCCCGCGGCTGTATCTACAGTGACATTCCCGGTTCCCGGATCCACAGTTCCTGTGGTATACCCGTACACGTAATTACCCTTATCATCCACGAGATATCCGTTGCTGTCCATCGAGAAAATACCGACGCGGGAGAGGCTTAAGCCGGCCCCGTCAAGGTCATCCGTATCTACATTGGTAGTATACGGTCCTACGATGAAAAATGCCGGCCCGTTGATCATACAGTCAAATGCCCTTCCCGTATAGGACTGGGTTCCAGTCTCCATGTTGGAAGTGATGGAGCTTACGTTAGCGCCGTATCCGATCTGGGATGTGTTGATGCCTCCCGTGAATCCCGCGGCTGCGTTTCCCGCTGCCCCGGTGATGTAATTCTGGTACATCGCGTCCGCGAAGTTAGCGCTCTTTGACTTGTAGCCCCATGTGTTGACATTCGCTATATTGTTTCCGATAACATCCATCTTTGTCTGATGTGATTTCAAACCGGCAATCGCCGACTGCATTGATCTTATCATTGCTATATTTCTCCTTTACTTTGTGAAAGCGCAGCCCTGCCCGGCTGTCAGTCGCACATCCGGGCCTAGCCTCCTCTCAGAGGTCCGGCCTACATAAAGACCGCGCTGTCGATGTTAGTGAATATGTTGTTTTTCATTTCCTGCTCTGTGATCGAGGTCACCACCACATTGTTCGCCACATTGACGATAAAAGCGCCGTGACTGCCGATCACCACGGTTTCCCTCGAGCCCTTCTGCCGGGCTTTCTCAACCGCCTGTGTAAGTTCGTCCAGATTTTCGCCCGTAAGCTGTATGCCCCGCTGTTCCATGCGCTGGGACGCGTGACGTGAGAACTGGATCTGCCCTGTCTGAGCCGCCGCCTGTCTGAGCCGGTCGGCGAACTCTGTCCCGGAGCTTTTACTGTGCCCGAACTCATGCTGAACCCTCAGCGACTGGGAACTGGTAATCTTCCCTGTCTGGTCCATGTGCTGCTCACCTCGTCTTTCCTCTTATACCGTCTCAGTATCACCGACATCCGGCTGTTCTTCTGTGTCGCCCTCATCCGGTTCCTCCGGATCCGGCTTTTCAGGAACTGTACCTACACCCATGATCTGTACAAGGCTGTACTCTTTCCCGTCGATAACCACCGTCGGCACTGTGCCGAGCGATACGCCGGAAACGACTCCTTTAAGTTCCTCGCCCGTGTAATACCCATCCTTATCCACCTCTGCGACGGTTACTTCTTTGCCCATCATGGACGACGCATAGTTTAACAGGTTCACGGTCGAGAGATCGGAAACCGCCGTCGACATCTGTGTGATCGCCTCGGACATCTGGTTCTGTACGAGCTGGCTTACCATCTCGGAGGTGTCCATGGGATTGTCTGCGTCCTGATACTGAATCTGTGTCGCCAGAAGCGTGTAGAAATCCGACATCGTAAGCTCATACGGATTCTTCGTCTCTTTAGTTAAAGATGTGTCCGTGGTATCTTCTGTCTTTGACGCCGTGCTGCTTCTCGCCGCAGATGTGGCTGTCGCGCTGTTTCCATACATGCTGAGATTGCTGAGCGCGGATGTTGTTATATCTGGCATCTTCTATTCCTCCTGCCTTATCTTTTCTTATTCGTTACACTAACCCCAGCCGCAACTGCTCAAGGAAGTCTCCCTGTGCCGGCCTGTTCTTCTGCCTTTCGTGCTGCTCACGCTGCTCTTCACGGGTGTCCTGTCCGCCGTTTCTGCCGTCCTGATTCAGATACTGCTGCTGCGGCTGATCGATCACGATCTCTGTCTGGCCGCCCATATGATCCTGAATCAGACCGCCAAGCTCCGCCGCGTGGCGCGACAGCGCCTCAAGTGTTCCGGAGTTTGTACAACTGATAACCACAGCCGCTTTTCCGGCTTCATAGGTCGCTTTCAGAATGATCTTTCCCAGATTTGCCGGTTCAAGCTGGATCTCCAGTTCCTTTACCGATGAATCCACCGCGTTTTTGATCAGCTCTGACAGCTTCTGCATGTTCTCTGTCTGGTTCGCTGAGCTAAAGCGCAGCACTGGTGATGTATCCGTCTTCTGCTGTACCTGAGCGTTCTTCTCTACGGATGTGGCGGACGACGGGTTGAACTGTATCTGTTCCGTCTGCTCCCCGGATACACGGGAATTTTTCTCCATCTCCCGACTCTCCGCTGCGCCGGCATCCGCCATTGCTGTCTGCTTCCCGCCCGAGAGTTCTGTCTGGCCGGAATCCGTCTGACGAGCAGAAACCTGTACATTTTCTGATCCTGCTGTATCTTCTGATCCCTTCTGCAAAGGCTGGACGGCTGCTTTGTCCGCATCGGGCTTTTCTTTGAGCGCGTGGCTCTCTGCGTGAACTGACGCAGGCAATGAAGCCTCGGCCTCAGATCCTGATGCCGCCCCTGCTATAGTCTCCGCCGCGAATCCTGCCGCATCCGGCACACTTCCTGTCATAGTCTCCGCCGCAGCCCCTGCCGCTTCTGCCCCTGACTCTAATACAGGACTTTGGGGTGTCGCCACGGTGCCTGCCTGCATATTCTGCGACATCATATCCGCCGCCATGTTCTCAGGCTGCATCGCTGTACCTGATATGCCGAACACACCGGACAGCACTCCTGTCTGCGCCAGACTCCCCGCTTCTGAAAGCCGCGCCATGATCATATTCAAGGGTGTTGCCTGCATATACTGAGAAGCCATGCTCTGAACCAAGGAATCAGCCGGGTCAGCGTCGTCTGTCTGACTGTCCTTCATCGCGCCAGCCGCCTCCATCATCTGTGCGAACATATCCGAATCACCGTCAGCCGCCTGCCCTTTCTGCCCCGCGTTCAGTTCATTTCCCGCTGCCATGGCCGCCGGCTGCTGCATCATCATGTTCTGCATGATCATGTCCATTTCCATTCACCTCCTTTTCTTTATGATATCTATGGTAATCTGCTCTTGATAAGCAGGACTACCCGTTTTCTCTCTCCCGTTTGCGCGCTATCGAGCGGTTGGATACAAATTCCTCGACTTCCCGCTCATGCTCTTTCGCCTCCAGCGCGTCATATTCTCTCCGCTTTTTATCCTTAAGCATCTGTATGGAGGAGGTTTCCTTCTTGGCCTCTATTACCAGTTCCCGCCTGCGCTCCTCTTCTCTTTGCCGTCTGGCGAGTTCTTCTTTCTCTGAGGCGATCTTTCCGATCAGCAGGCTGAGATACCCCGAGTATCCCTGCAGCCTTGCGGAAGATATTTCCGAGAATTTAATCTCGTCCACCTGCTCCTTGAACGAGCGGAATCCGGTTTCCAATTCCCCGATCTTTTCCTCCTGCTCTTTCACCTGCCTGACAGCCTGTCCATGCTCATTTCTTAAGTTCTGCTCTACCTGTTCTTTATAATCAAGCACACGTTCCAGTGTAAAAGAAAACTTTTTCACAGACTGTTCCTCCTCGCCGCACTATGTTATCTAAGTATCTGCCTCATCGTTTTTACTGTCTGTTCCATCGTAAAGGATTCCCCTGTCCTCTGCATCAGGAAATCATTGATCTTCTGTATGCGCGATATTGCATTATCCAGACGGGGATTTGTTCCCGCTTTGTAGGCGCCTATGGAGATCAGATCCTCGTTCTGTGCATAAAGGCTTAAGATGTCCCTCAGCTCTGAGGCAACCCCCTTGTGCTCATCGCCCACAATCTCTGTCATAAGTCTTGATATACTGGCGTTAATATCAATGGCGGGGAAGTGGTTCGCATTGGCCAGTTTTCTGGAAAGTACGATATGCCCGTCGAGGATACCTCTGACAGTATCCGCCACCGGCTCGTTGGTGTCGTCGCCTTCTACCAGAACCGTATATACCCCGGTTATTGACCCTTTCTCAAAGTTCCCGCTCCTCTCAAGCAGTTTGGGGAACTCCGCGTAAATTGACGGCGTATATCCTCTCGCCACAGGCGGCTCTCCCGTGGCAAGACCGATCTCTCTCTGCGCCATGGCGAATCTGGTCAGAGAATCCATCATAAGGAGCACATCCTTGCCCCTGTCTTTAAAATATTCTGCAATAGTGGCCGCGACAAGAGGACATTTCATGCGGAGCATGGCGGGCTGGTCAGACGTCGCCACGACTAGGACAGAGCGCTTCATTCCCTCTGGTCCAAGGTCTTTCTCAACGAACTCCAGCACCTCTCTTCCTCGTTCTCCCACCAGCGCGATGACATTGATATCCGTGCGGACATTTCTTGCGATCATGCCCATCAGGGTACTTTTTCCCACACCGCTGCCGGCGAAGATGCCGATACGCTGTCCCTTGCCGATCGTATTCAGCCCGTCGATGGCCTTGATGCCGAAACTCAGCGGCTCAGTGATTCGCGGCCTCTTTAACGGGTTGATCTTGGGGTTCTCAACATAGTAATACCGGGATGAGGTGAAATTCCCCAAGTCATCCATAGGGCGCCCAAGAGCGTCTATGATACGCCCTCTTAGGAACTCCCCTACAGGGATTTTCAAACGCTTTTTCGTGTTTCTGACGAAGCTGTTCGTACCGATCCCGCTCATGCTTTCGTAGGCCATGAGCTGAACCCTGTCCTCTCTGAACCCGACTACCTCCGCCTGTATCTGCCTGTGCTGCTCCTCATCGTAGATCATCACGATATCTCCGATGTTGGCCCCGCCGCCGGATGCTTCCATGGACATTCCAGTGATATTTTCTATCCTTCCGATATGATTGATCGTCTCAGACTGAAAGATCAGTTTTGGTATTTCGCTGAGCATGTCCGTCCCTCCTTACCGGCTATACGCGCGCATTGTTCAGTATTTCCTTGATGTTTTCCATCTGCGTGCTTACGCTGATGTCCATGACTTCCTGCGGAAGCTCAACGATACATGTCCCGGGCGCCGCGTCTTCCATGACAATAATTTTCACATTGTCCGATATCTTGGACAACTCTCTTAGAAGATCAGCGTCCCCTCTGATGCTGGCGGCCTTTTCCTCCGGATCATCAGAGATATAAATCTTCGCCCATGCGGTTCTTTTTAGCTTCTCCGTGGCCGCAAGGATCATATTTTTCACGACATCGCCGCTTGATTTCAGGCTTGTCTGTATGATCTTCTCGCCAATAGCCAGAGAAATATTTTTTAGATCGTCCAGATAATCTTCTGTCACCTTTTCTTTCGCATGCTGCATATCAACGGCATACTTCTCCAGCTTCTCCCGGAGGTTTTGGTATTCGCCTTTAAGCTCCTCCCGATGTTCTTCGTATGCCTTTTTCCTGCCGTCCTCGCAGCCTTTTTCCATGCCCTCTACATATCCTTCTTCATAGGCCTCCTTCTTAATACGAAGCGCCTCTATGCGGGCTTGGTTCAGCACAGCTTTTGCTTTTTCTACATTTTCATGAAACAACTCTTGGCTCTTTTCCCGTAAAAGCTCTTCTTCTGTCTTGACCCTTACTTCCGTTGTTTCGCTGGCCGTGCAGCTCAGGTCAGGAAAAGGCGCCTCCTGCCACAGGGCATGCTCCCTGCGTTGTACAATCCTAGACAATGATCTCATCCTTTCCGCCCTTGCTGATTACCAGTTCGCCTTCCTCATCGAGACGGCGGATCAGGTTAACAATGCGCTGCTGTGCTTCTTCTACATCTCTTAAGCGGACATTGACCGTAATCTCAAGGTCAGACTTGATCGTGTCAGCCATACGCGTGGACATGTTTGCATAGAACAGCGAAGCGATTGATTCGTCCGCGCCTTTGAGGGCATAGACGACATCCTTCATATCGCATTCTCTTATGAACCTCTGGATCGAACGGTTGTCCATAGTAGAGATATCCTCGAATACGAACATCTTCTTCCTGATGGTGTCCGCCAGTTCCGGCTCGGTCTTGCTCATCTCGTCGAATATGTACTTCTCGCTTGAACGATCCATGTTGTTCATCACATCCGCAACGTAATCCACACCACCAATTGTAGTGAAGTCTGTTGTAAGAATGTTGTTGAACTTACTCCGAAGCTGATTCTCCACGATCTTGATAGCATCGGGCGAAGCGCCCTCCATCTTCGCGATCGCCTCCACCACCTTGATCCGCTTATCCTCCGGCAGCTCCGTGATAACCTGAGCCGCCTGTTCAGCGTCCGAATAAGCCAGAATCATGGCAATCGTCTGCGGCCGCTCGTACTGGAGCACTGCCAGCAGGTTCTTGTTGTCCATTTTATTGAGAAATTCAAAGGGAGTGTTTTTCAGATATTTGGAAACCTTCTGCAAAAGCTCCCTCGCCGTGGACTCCCCGTAAGCCTTTTCAAGTACTGTGCGGGCATACTCCATGCCGCCGTCTGTCACTACCTTGCGCGTCAGGCATGTCTTGTAGAAATCATCCAGCACTTCCTCAGTTCTGGCTGCCTCGATATGCCCCAGCTTGGCCACTTCCAGCGTGAGCTTCTCCACTTCATCGGCGCTGAGATATTTGTATATCTTCGACGCCTTGTCCGCTCCCAGTGCCACAACAACTGTGGCGGCTTTCTGTTCGGGAGTAAGACGATTTGCATTAGTTTGTGTTTGCGGCATCTGATTCCCCTCCATTCAGCCACGATCTCAGCATCTGGGCGGAGATCTCCGGGTTGTCCTCTGCAAAGTCCCTGATGCTCTCCCTGAGCTCTCTGCTCCGCTCATTCTGCATACTCAGAATATTGAGATCTTCCTCCTCATCTCTAACGTCCGGAATCACCAGCGTATCGGAAGGCTGCGCGGCCAGTCTCTCCCGCTCTCTTCTCTTCTTTCTGACGCGCCTTACGATCAGGAACACAATCAGAAGGATGAGAAGAAGCGCTCCGCCGATAATCGCGGCGATCCATCCATATCTCTGGATAAAGGTCTGCGCCACTGCCCCGACATCCTGTGCTGTATCGTCCGTATAGAACGGTGCGGCCACCGCTGTGATCTTCTCGTCGATCTGATCCAGCGGAATTCCTGTCGCATTGGCAACAAGCTCTCTCACCTCATTATACTGCAGATTGCCGAAGCCTGTTCCGTTGACCGAGACAGAAACCGTCAGGTCGTCCATAACTCCCGGATCAATCTCTGTCTGCTCCTTCACCTGATCAACCAGATAATCCCTGCTGTACGTCTCACTGTTATATGTGTTTGTATTGGTGCCGTCTTCCTGATTGTATTCAGCAATGTCGGCATTTTCCTCTGTCCCTGCCACTCCGGCGGCAGTGTCAGTTCCTGTCCCTTCATCCGTGGAGCCCTCCTCGTGGGAAATGATTCCACTCTTATCATTCGCATCGATCTTATCCGGCGTGGTGTATGTAGTCGTCTCTCTGATGATCCGCTCCATATTGATTCTACCGTTTGCAGCCACGCGCACATTTCCCTCTCCATAGAAAGGCACAAGCACGTTTACTACCTTCTGCTCGATCTTCTGCTCCACAATCCTTGAAAGCTCGGCTTCCGTTGTGTTGACGCCTGTGTCGCCCGTATCGGCCGAAAGTTCAATGCCATTCTGGTCGAACACAGAGACGTTCTCCATCTCCAGATCCGGCACACTCCGCGCCACAAGCCGCTGGATCGCCTCCGCCTGACGTGAACTCAGTTCAGCCCCGCTCTTCATTGTCACTACAACCGACGCGCTTCCGGTGCTTTTTTCCGTACTCTCAAGCACATACTGCTGCTGCTCGCCCAGAGCAATGGTCACCTTCGCGTCCTGCACACCGTCAAAAAGCCCTATGGTCGCTCCAATTCTGTTTTGAAGCTCATAGAGCTTATAAGTCTGTTGTTCTGAATCCGTGGCCATGCCCCCGGCGTTCTCTGTAAATACATCATATGTAAAGCCGCTGCTCGGATATCCCTCATATACAAGCTGCGCCCTGATGCTGTCCGCCTGAGACTTCTCCACGAGGATGGTTCCGCCGCCCTCATACCGGTAATCAGCGCCGTCTTCCTGCAGCTTCGCAACAATCTCAGATGCCTCATCCTGAGAAACTTCAGAAAAGAGCGGCACGTAATCCTTATGGTTAAGAATTACCGCTGCCGTCACCGCCCCGGCTATGATGAGGACCGCGACGACTCCGCTTATAACCTTCACCCGTTTATCGAGCCGCCCTATAAATTCTTTTATTTCCTGTAATTTTTTCTTTACGTCCGGTTTCATCTTACGCTTTCCTCTCCCGATGTTTTATACAGTCATCCGCATCAGTTCATTATAAGACTCCAGCGCCTTGTTTCTAAGCTGAACAAGCATATTTACGGAAAGCTGTGCCTCTGATGCCGCAATCTGAACCGAATGAGGGTCATCAATCTGACCCGTAGCCAGAAGATACTGCTGTGTCTGGAGATTGCTCTCCGTATCTCTTACATCCTGCAGGGCACTCTCAAAAATACTGCGGAACATCCCGTCCGCCGACGCCGTTTTCGAAACCGCAGAAACGTTGTTGATCCCCTCTATCGATCCCCAAAGGCGGATCGGTGTAATAAAATTATTTTCCATAGCTCCCATCTCTCCTTATAATACAATCTTCTGCTTAACTACTTTCTCTTCAGGCGCTACTGCCCCTTGATCACCGTATTGAGGCGGGTAATATCACTTGTAACGCTCCTAAGAAGGTACTGATACTGGAGAGAGGTTCTTGTCAGCTCCATAATCTCCACATCCGCATTGACATTATTTCCATCTACTCTCGATGACTCCTCATCCGATGTATTGATCTGGCAGCGGCTTGCATCAATCGCTTTGGCAACGTCCCGCGCACTGCCGTTCCCGGCCGCCTCAAGGCGTCTCTGGAACTCTTCTTCAAATGTAACATATTTGGCCTTGTATGCCGGTGTCTCAACATTCGCCAGATTATCTGATATTACAGACTCTTTTGTCCAGAGAAAGTCCAGAGCTTTTGACGCCATGCTGATGGTATTCCCATATATTCCGTTTATTGCCATAGAGACACGTCCTTTCTTTGCCTTAACAGTCATTTTGACAATGTTTTCTCTAATTGCTTCTTATTATTTTATATCCCGTCCTTTGGATTGTCAACACTTTATGTTACTAAAGAGCCACATTTTCCAACGGATTATAGCATTTATTTCCATATTTCGCGCAAAGGAACGGGTGCCGTGCCAAAACCTCTCCGCAAAAAATTACACATTATGTCCTTATTTTTTTTTGTTTTGTGTCGAATATTACAATATGGCGAAATGTATGATTTAGCTTTTGGCATTACATATGCCCTATTACTTAATCTTTCTTACATCAAGCTGTAATCAATCTACTCGACATATGGAAGGAGTAAGAAACATGTACCAAAAAACAACTTTAAAATGGAAAACGCAACTGATATGTTTCCTTCTTGCCCTGACGGCATGGATTGCCGCGATTGTGGGAATTGCCGCCTGCGCAAAGGGCAACGCTTCATTTTCAGCAATGACGGTCATAGAGATCGTGCTTCTGGCCGTCTCCGCCGTTCTTCTGGTATTTCTTCTGCGCACCATGGGCAGAGATCTGTTTACGCCTCTTATAGAGTGTGCCGCGCGTATTAACGCCCTTGCTGCAGGAGATCTTGATTCTCCCATGCCGGAATGTGAAAAGGGCGGTGAGGTCGGAGAGCTTATCCGCTGCACGGGAAAGCTTACTGACTCGCTCCGCCAGATTATTGAGGACGAAGACCGGATACTCACCGCAATGTCCGGAGGCGATTTTACTGTCAGCTCTAACTGCAGGGACTTATATACAGACGGTTTCCGCCCTCTTCTTACATCTATGCAGCGGCTTTGCTACTGCCTTGGCGACTCTCTGCACCAGATCAGCGACGCTGCCACTCAGGTAGACACAGCGTCCACACAGGTGTCAGACGGGGCGCAGGCGCTCTCTCAGGGAGCGACCCAGCAGGCAAGTTCCGTTCAGGAGCTTGCGGCTACGATAAATGACATTTCCACACAGATCACGGAATCCGCGGGGAATGCCGGAACCGCCAGCACCCTCGCCAACAGCGTGGGAAGCGACATGATGGACAGCAACCTGCATATGAGTGAGATGACCAACGCTATGGCGGAGATCAAAGAGGCGTCCAAGCAGATCCACAAGATCATCAAGACGATCGAGGATATTGCTTTCCAGACCAACATCCTCGCACTCAACGCGGCTGTCGAGGCTGCGAGAGCAGGATCAGCGGGCAAGGGCTTTGCCGTCGTCGCTGACGAGGTACGCAACCTCGCCGGAAAGAGCCAGAACGCGGCAAAAGATACTGCTACCATGATCCAGAACGCGATCGCGGCTGTAGACAAGGGTATCACGATCGCAGACGAGACAGCGGAGTCCATGAACAAAGTCGTCGCAAATGCACAGATGGTTGTCGACCAGATCAGTTCTATATCGGAAACCTCCAAGACGCAGGCTGACGCAGTCTCTCAGGTTACCACAGGAATCGACCAGATCTCAAGCGTTATACAGACGAACTCTGCTACAGCAGAGGAGAGCGCGGCGGCAAGCGAGCAGATGTCTGCACAGGCTGTTCTTCTCCATAAGATAGTAGCAGGCTTTAAGTTCCGCAGCACTCAGGAAATGAACCATCTCGCCGCAGCACTGCGGGAGAGCGGACAAAGCATCTCCGTACAGAGACCCGCACCGACTGCACCGACTGCGCCAGCGCAGACAGAAACGCAGCCGGAAGCCATAGCAGAAGCGGCGGAAACTTTCGAAGATATACCGGCTCCCGAGCCTGATTTATCTGACACACCTGTTTCCCGGCCAGCAGCATTCAGCGGCTCCTTTGTCGGCAACAATGATAAATATTAAAAAGCAGAAAAATAAAATCCCCGCAGCTTCAAATGTATGCTGCGGGGATTTTATTTTTCTGCATTAACACAATTAACATGCGCGCAAGGGCGCCGCGCGGCTACGTAGAGGTTTCATCAACATCCCCGCCCGCCGCCTCGCCGGCTTCTTCGGCGGGCTGATCAGGCAGTTCCTTCTCCTCAGCTTTCTCCTTTTCTTTTTTCGTTTTCCCATAATTCAGAAAATACACATAGATGTCTACGATTGCGGCGTACAGCTCCTCGGGGATCTCTGTGCCTAAATCAAGCTGGGTGAGTACCGTGGCAAGGGAATTGTCCTCATAGATGGGAACTCCGTTATCCTTGGCTGCCTGTATGATCCGCCGCGCCATATAACCCACGCCCGATGCCACGATCACAGGAGCAGCCTGACCCTCTTCATCATAGGACAGAGCCACGGCCTTCTGGTTGAGTACATCATCAAATGCTGACATTGATCGAATTCTTCCTTTCTTTGAGTTTTGTAAACGCTTCTGTTAGCGGTATGGAAGCGGCGCTGTTTCCTGTGAGCACTTCCTCCGGCCTTAAGGAATGTTCCTCCAGTATGCGTCTGATGTCGGACTGTATTTTCCCCGCGTCCTTCTCCAACTCCGGGGGGATATTAATCTGGACGGATACTTTCTCTTCTCCGCACAGAAAGAACAAATCGAAAAATCCGAGATCCTGTATATCGAATTTCACAAGGCCTTTTATCATCCTCTCCCTGCTGCCGTCTTCTTTCTCCCGGCCGCCCTCGGCGTCGGGATCGACCCACATCTCGGAAAACATCATTGTCCCGTCCACTGACGCGGGTACAAGGAGATGAAGAAGCGGCATATAGACGCTTTCATTGAGCACGATCGCGTCCATAAGCTGTTTGAAAGCCTGTATGTTCTCTGTCCCGGCTTCTCCCTCGGCACCTTTTACGATGATCTTCGCGAGCTGATCCATCTGGCTGTTCTGGGCGGATGCTTTTTCAAATTCCGTATTTTCCAGTATCCGGAATATCTTCGTCATGTCAAAGTCTCCAAAAACCCGCTGGAATACCTGATAGTCCATAAGTTTTTCAAACGCCTGCAGCACCCCCTGCTGCTGCCCGTTCTCATAGCGGCTGATAAGCTCCGCCATGTGGGCTACGGTATCTCTGAGCACTCCCCTGTCATGCGTCTTTGATATATATTCATTGAGATATGGGAGAATCTCTGACTTCAATGTCCGGAGGTTCTCCGCCTGCTGCTCCGGAGACGCCCCCTCCCTGCTGATAAGCCTCTGCCCCATCTGCGCGGCCTCTTCCCGCTGGCGCGGAAACATCCGCTGGAGCACTTCTTTAAGATCCCTCTGGATATCTTCCATGACGCTGCCGCTCTCGGCCATATCTGTGTATTTTTTCAGAAAGTTCAGGATATTTGCCTTAAGCTCTACTGATTTTGTCTCGCTCATCATCTTCCTGAGCAGCCCGAAGAATGCTCCTGTGTACCGGACTGCCGCCTCTCCCTGATTCTGGAGCAGCCCTTGGAGATTCTCCGGCCCGGCCTGTATCATCCCGAGAAATTTTGCGATCTCCTGAGCAATCCCGCCTTTAATCCCTGACTGGACAGTGGTGGACGACAGCTCGGACAAGAGCTTAGGAAGCTCTTCCGCCACTGACGGCATCTTCTGAAGCTGGCGTATAAAATTATCAAAATTTGACTCGAATTTAAACTGAAGCGGCTCTCCCTCCTGCTGCCCCGACGCGTCGCTTCTGGCGTCCGGACGCACGACTTTACTGGGGTCAACGGGACCTTGTATATTGGTCGGAGTCTGCATTTCCGGGTTCGCCCTGACATTGGCCGCATTATCATAACCTGTAGTCGGAGTCGTCACCTTTAAAATATTTGCCATTTTTTCGCCTCCCGGTAATTATTTTTTTCTTATTTTTGTCGAAATATAGAACGACAGAGATGTCTTATGAAGCTGTTTTCACACAGCGTACAGCCTCTGTTGCAAACTATCTTATCATAGAAAAGGCGGTGCATACCATGGATAATGTAACTGACAGCTTACTTGATACATATCTATTTGAAACGAACTCACTGTTGGAACGGTTGGATGAGCTTCTGATCGAAGCGGAGCAGAATAAGGATTTCACTGAAGATGAAGTCAATGAAATCTTCCGCAGCATGCACACGATCAAAGGTTCTTCCGCCATGCTTGAATTCAACTCTCTCATGGAGATTGCCCACCACATTGAGGATCTTTTCTTTTATATCAGGGAAAACGGAATGTCCGCCCTGAATTCTGAGGAGAAAAACGAACTGTTTAACCTCATGTTCAAATCTGTTGACAGGCTTCGTGAAGAGATTGAGAAAGTCGAAAACAACGAGCCGCTCAGTACTAATATCGACAGTTTCATAGAAGAAATAAATGATTTTCTGAGCAAAATCAGCGGGCACGGCAAAGGAGCGGACCCGAGCGCAGAGGCCGCCGCAGACACGGCGCCTGAAATTACTTCCGCCCCGGTATCTCCGGCCGACGTTCCCGGTATGCCCGACTCTCCGTGGTGCATCCGTATCTTTTTCGAGGAAGGCTGCGGGATGGAGAACCTGCGCGCATTCATGCTGGTCACAACCCTTCAGGAGAATGGGTATGATTTTATATGCTCTCCGCCGGACGTAGAGACAAACGGGGAGACCTCCCAAGAGATTATCAGCAATGGCTTTTATCTGGGCTTTAAGGACGAGGATCAGGCGAAAAAAGCGGCCGTGGTCGTCGCCGGAAGCAACAATATCCATTCCTATGAGCTGATTGAAAATACGCCGTCAGAGGAAAAGGAAAGCCAACGCACAGAGAAACCATCCGGCTCCGCTGAACCGGATACCCCGAAAAAGCCTCAGGGCACACAGCAGACAGGGCGCCAGCAGGCTCCTGCACATCATGCCCCGGTCAAACAGAACCTGATCAGTGTAAACCTGTCCAAACTGGACAGCCTTATGGCTCTTGTAGGAGAGATTGTCATCACAGAATCCATGGTGACATCATCCCCTGACCTCAAAGGTCTTAAGCTTGACAACTTTATGAAATCCGCGCGCCAGCTCCGCAAGCTGACAGACGATCTTCAGGATATTTCCATGTCTCTGAGGATGGTTTCCGTATCGGGCGTATTCCAGAAGATGAACCGTATCGTCCGCGATATGAAGAAGACGCTGAACAAGGATGTACGCCTTACTCTTGTGGGCGAGGACACGGAGCTTGACAAGTCTATCGTGGACAATATCAGTGATCCCATCATGCACATTGTCCGTAATTCCATGGATCACGGCATCGAGGATTCCAGCGAGGAGAGAATCGCCGCAGGCAAAGACCCGCAGGGCGAGATCATTCTCTCCGCCGTACACACAGGCAATGAAGTAATCATCTCCATTCAGGATGACGGACGGGGCGTGAATACAAACGCGGTGTTGGAAAAGGCGAAAAGAAACAACTTCCTCACCAAGCCGGAAGAGGAATACACGAAAAAAGATATCCTCGCTCTCCTCATGGAACCGGGATTCTCCACAAATGCGGAAGTCACGGAATATTCAGGACGTGGCGTCGGCATGGACGTTGTAAGGAAGAATATTGAGAGCATCGGCGGAGGAGTATCCATGTCCAGCGAGGAGGGGAAAGGATCCTGCACAACACTGAAGATCCCGCTCACTCTCGCCATTGTGGACGGCATGGAGATCTCAGTAGGCAATTCCATATTTACAGTGCCGATCTCCAATATCCGCCAGTCCTTCAAGGTGGCTGCCGAGGATGTTATTTATGACGCCTCAGGCAATGAGATCATACGCTGCATGGACGAGTTTTACCCGATTATCCGTCTGCACAGTCTGTACGGCATTTATGATGATGCCTGCACGAATATCGAGGACGGAATACTGATGTGGGTGGAGGCGAACGAGAAGTCTTTCTGTCTCTTCGTGGACAGCCTCCTCGGAGAACAGCAGGTCGTTGTCAAACCGCTTCCTGCATACCTTAATAACTTTGGCATCAAGGAATACGGCATCAGCGGCTGTACGATACTCGGCGACGGCAATATAAGCATTATTCTGGACATTGCAAGCATCTATTCTGCTGTTGTCCATTCATAATAAACTGATTAGGAGTAATTAACCATGTCAAATGAAAAGGAAGGGCTTACTGCTCAGGAGATCCTTGAAAGTGAGGAGATGGAAGCTTCTGCGGCTGAGGACACCTCCACAAAAGAATTCTTGACATTTGTCTCCGACGGACTTACTTACGGTGTCCCCACGGAGCATGTCATAGAGATTATTACGAACCATACAATACGCCCCCTGCCTCTTGTGCCTGATTATGTGCAGGGTATTATCAACCTGAGAGGACAGATAATTCCGATCATTGATATCCGGCTGCGCCTTGGAAAACCGTTCCTTGAATACACGTCTAAAACATGTATTATCATACTTGACATCGGCTCTGACCGGATCGGTGTCTGTGTAGACGCGGTGTCTCAGGTGCTGTCGCTTGATGAATCGCAGTCCTCCCCGGTTCCTCTGGAGGACCGCCAGCAGCTTGCTACTTCCATGATATCCGTGGAGGGCGGAAAAATTGTTCTTCTGCTTAACTGTTCCGCCATCATCGAGTCATAAAGAGCGAAAGGAGATTTTCTGTTATGCTGACACTTACAGATGAAGATTTCCGGCGGCTGGTCCGCTTTGTCAAAGATGATTACGGTATAGATTTAAGTAAGAAAAAGCAGCTCATCATCGGGCGTCTGTCCAACACGATCAGCGCTATGGGGATGAGATCCTTCAAGGAATATACTGACCGTATTATTAATCAGAAAAACCCCTCGGATATAGAGACGCTGTTAAACCAGCTCACTACGAATTATACCTTCTACATGCGTGAAGAGGCCCATTTCAATTTCTTCCGGAATACGATCCTTCCTTACCTCGAGCAGGTAAAGAAGGATCATGTTCTGAGCATATGGAGCGCGGGCTGTTCGACCGGCGAGGAGCCGTATACATTGTCCATTATACTTAAGGAATATTTCGGTTCAAAGGCGGGCCACTGGGATACCCGCATCCTTGCCACCGACATCTCGCAGAATGTGCTTCGAACTGCGCAGAATGCGGTTTATGACAAGGAGTCTTTAAGCCAGCTCCCGCCGGAGTGGATACGCAAGTATTTCCGTCCTTCGGGAGAAAAGGACGTCTATACTGTGTCTCAGGCGCTTAAAGACAATGTCATCTTCCGCACCTTTAACCTGATGGACCCGATCAAGTTCCGTCTTAAATTTGACGTCATTTTCTGCCGGAATGTGATGATCTACTTTGATCAGGAGACGAAAAACAGCCTGATAAACCGCTTTTATAATGCTACGGTTCCGGGCGGTTATCTCATGATCGGCCATTCAGAATCACTGGACCGTGCAACCATAAATTATAAGTATATCCAGCCTTCCATTTACAGAAAACCGCTGAAATAAGCTTAAATATTAGAAAGGACACTTTTTCATGTACAATACAAAGTCAGTCAAACTGATGATCGTGGACGACTCCATGGTCTTCGGTCGTTTTCTAAAGGAAAATCTTCCAAAGATGAATGAGAGGATCGAGGTCGTAGGATATTCAATGAACGCTTTCGACGCAATGAAGAAAATCTCTTCCCTGAAACCGGACGTGATATCTCTCGACATTGAGATGCCCGGAATGAACGGGATTGATTTCCTCAAAAAGCTTCTTCCCGAGCACCGTATCCCTGTCATACTGGTCTCCTCTCTCAATGTCAGCGTTTTTGACGCGCTTTCATACGGAGCCGTTGATTTTGTAAAAAAACCGGATATGTCTAAAGGCTATACAACCGAAGCATTTGCCCGGAGCCTTGCCTCCAAGCTTGTGATGGCTTCTACTGCCTCCGTGAAGGTTCCCCGCAGTATTCTGATGAACAGTTCTGCCCCGTCTGCTCCTGCCAAACCGGAGCCGGAGCCTGTCCGCAGAGAGCCTTCTTCTGCGGCAGCGCCTTCGCCTCGTGTGCAGATCAGCCTGCCAAAGCTGGCCGCAGGGCAGCTTAAAATTAAGAATCCTCACGCGCCGAAGCTTAAAAACACCGTGATTGCCTTGGGTGCATCCACCGGCGGCACAGAGGCGACGCTGGAGGTTCTCAGGGATCTTCCCGCCGACACGCCCGGTATCGTCGTAACCCAGCATATGCCGGAGGGATTCACTGCCATGTATGCGGAAAGGCTGAACCGCCTGTGCGCGATGCAGGTAAAAGAGGCTGAAAACGGGGATCAGATCCGTCAGGGGCAGGTGCTTATCGCTCCGGGCGGAGATTATCACCTCAAGGTTTCAAAAAAAGGGATCAACTATTATGTAAACTGTGTTCCCGGTTCTAAAGTAAACGGGCACCGCCCGTCCGTGGATGTTCTCTTCCGCTCGGTTGCGGAAACGGTGCGGAGCGAAGGTATCGGCATCATCCTGACCGGTATGGGCGCTGACGGCGCGGAGGGGCTTCTGGCCATGCGTCAGAAAGGTTCCTTTACAATCGGGCAGGATAAGGAATCCTGCGTGGTGTACGGTATGCCTATGGTGGCAAAGCAAATCGGCGCGGTATGCAGCGAAGCTCCATGCTCCAGAATCGCCACGCTGCTTGTAAACCACCTGAACTCACTCTGATTCGGAGACTTTGAATATGATCCAGAAAAAAAGACTGCTAAGGAGACTGGGATATCTTTTAGGAGGAGCTTTCCTTGGCGCGGCTATTTTGCTGCTTCTGCTCACCTTTGTATGCCCTGACGTCTTCTATATAATTACAGACTGGAAATCGTCTCTTACCGCGGCTTCTGCCTCTTCCGGCAAAAAGGATGGGGCAGGAGCCGTCCGCTCCTCTGATATAGAGGTGGATATCGTGGAGCTTTCCCCGGAAACACAGCTCACCTCTGACTCGGGATGGGAGCTTACCCTCATCAACAGAGAGCATCCCCTTCCAGCTGATTATGTGCCCTCATCTCTCGTGGACTGCGGCTACGGATGCACAGTGGACGCACGGATTGCCGAGAATCTGCAGCAGATGCTTCTTGACGCAAAGTCACAGGGGATGGAGCTGACTGTTGTATCAGGTTACCGCTCCTATGACAGACAGGTAGAGCTTTTTTCTGACGGAATTGTAGAGCGCATATCAGGCGGGCTTACTCCTGAGGATGCGTATAGAGAAACTGTGCGCTCTGTCACCCTCCCTGGGGCCAGTGAGCACGAAGCTGGTATTGCAGTTGACATCACTGCCGCTTCTTATCCCGTGCTGGAGGAAAGTCAGGCGGATACCCCTGAGCAGCAGTGGCTGATGTCCCATTGCTACGAATACGGCTTCATCCTGCGGTATCCGAAAGGAACTGAGGCCATTACCGGCATTACTTACGAGCCGTGGCACTACCGCTATGTGGGGGATGCCGCTGCAAAGATTCATTCCCTTGGAATCACTCTGGAAGAATATCTTGAACAAGATTAAAAAAAGAGAGGAGCTATTTTTCAGAAGTTCCTCTCTTTTTCTATATAATCTTGTTGGGTTATATCTCTCTGGCCCTCATTTTCTTCTGCTGGAGAGCGAAAATATCATGGCAGAGCATATCCTCCTCCCTCTCGGTCAGATTTTCGAAGCAGCAGCCGTACTTGTTTTTCCCGGTCATTTCATCTCTCTGGCCGTTCTTTCTGACTACTCTGGCAGGCAGGGTATATAACCTTCCTTCATCAATAATCTGAAGATCCTCCACTGTGATCTCTTCCCCCGGCTCATAATCGTCCGCGCTTATAATGC
>ERZ1643251.584-NODE-584-length-50271-cov-13.297136_pt1 | contig 50271 bp, 56 predicted proteins | sample MGYA00579261_ERZ1643251 | MGnify/ENA primary metagenome ERZ1643251 (study PRJEB29033, sample SAMEA4952267) | chicken gut metagenome | biome: Broiler Chicken; feature: Gastrointestinal Tract; material: Caecum | place: Ireland | collected 2018 | study: Broiler...
CTACGCGTGTAGTGGACTTTCACCACCTAGCAATATGCCATGCACGGCACACTCTTACAAGATTGGCTTTATCATCCAATCATAAACGGATCATCAGCCGTCCCTGAGCCCACTTTCAGGCTATCAGGTATCAGATTGAGAGTGGGCCGCACACCGCCCAAGTTATCCACATAGTCATAGAGGTCGCCATAACCAACAGAATTGACGTAACGCACGTAAGCAATGCCATAATCGAAGTCAACAGGCGACATGGTCCAGTAATAGTTGCCTGTATATAAATAATACCCTGAATTAGAAGTGTTATAGCCTCCTGCTAAAACTACCTCGTCTGTATTAACAAGTCCTATTGGATATATTAAATCCCCATTACCTGTGATTTCATCATCTACTGTAAATCGATCGTTTTGCCGACTACATGTAAGTCTTGGATATTGGTGTGAAGACGAAGAACCGCCCCATGGACCTCCGTACCATCGATAGTAAGTTCCACTTGTACCAGCACCTGTACCACTATTGGATGAACCAAACGAACGATCATTACAGAATAAGGTATCACTGATATAACTTGATAAACCTTTATCTTCAATATTTATTTTATACCAATTATCTAAATACGTTTTAATGGTACTATCATTAGTATTAGCATGAGTAGCATCATAAGTAGTTGATCCTGGTGTTCCATACATATAGCCGACATACGCATTATCATTATAAGATGAATTATAGACACTCGTTGCAGTTTGCCTGTCTTCACTAGCTTCACCATTGGCATGGGCACTAGTTCCATCATAAATGATTCTTATAGTACCATCGCCATTGATACGGATGATTCGCCAATACATATCTTGACCCGATTCATTTGTTCCAAATTTAACATAGTTATTTGTAACATTACCACGGTAATAATAAGATGTACCATAATCATCTAGGGCACTGCATAAGTAACCGTTGTTTTCTTCTTCAACTGTTACTTGGACAGTTCCATCTTCACTTACAGTTGGACAAGCTCCGGTTTTGTCTAATTGTTCAATGATTTGGCCAACTACACCTTTAACAAAGTACAAGGTACATTTGGTGTTAGTTACGGTTAGGTTGTTTACAGATACACTCCAGTCATCGGCATTTAAAACAGGACTTGCTCCATTCGTACAATAACTAGCTGTTGTGTCTAGAGTATATCCACTGCCTTTGGTTGGCATGGTTTTTGAAATGACCCCATCAACATAGAAAGAGAAATAGATATCGCCTGGATCTTCTACTGTACCATTGATGATATTGAAGTTTTGATTTTGTTCATAAATAGCAAAACTACTATAAAGATAAACTCCTGTGATTAATAAGATACAACATACTGTAAAAATGATAATTCCTGTTCTTTTATTGTTTTTTTCTTTAAATTTTTCTAATTCCATATCTTAGCTCACCTATTTTCTAGAATAATTGTAATCTATTTTTTAGGATGTTGTCAATTTATTTTCCTATTAATTTTTTGTTTTTAGAGATTTCCACATTTTCTTCCATAGTTTACTTGATGAGTAATTTAAGATTCCTACTTTATAGATGCGTAGTCCGTATTTAAAGAATAACCAGGTAAAGAAAATGGTAATAACGGTTGATAAAGCAAGTCCCCAAATACTTATTTGACCAAGCATAAATAAGGATGGTGATAGCATAAAGGATATTAAAGGAACGTAAGACATTATTTCAATAAAAATTGATCCTTCAAATTGACTCGCCATGATAGCTAGGTAATAGCCGGCCATGATGACTAACATGATTGGTGTTTGTAATTGTTGGAAGTCTTCCATGCTGGTTGTCATTGAAGCTAAGACGCCTGCTACGATGGCATATAGGATAAAGGAAAAGACAAAGAGGATTAGAATCCATGGTAAGCCTTGTAAAAGGGTTGTTAAAACACCACTTTCATTTACTTGAGTTAATATATCTCCTATTTGACTTGTCATTTCTCCTGTTCCACCAGCGGATAGGCCTCCACTCGTAAATAGTCTAAATAGGACAGCAATGATAGCATATAAAACTAAGAGAACTCCTTGTAAGACAACAAATATGGTTGATGAGAATACTTTAGATAGAAAATGAGTTTGTGGAGAAACATTAGAGATAATGATTTCCATACTTCTGGTGGTTTTCTCATCGTTTACTTCGGAACCAATCATTTGAACTAAGGTAAGAATTAGGAAGAAACAAGGTAAGATAAAGATCATAATAACACCTGCCGCGATTAAATCTTTATTGGCTTCGTTATCTACATCCGGATTAGTTAAAATGGTTTCGATTGTAGCTGGACTTGTTAAAGCTAGAATTTCTTCTTGGGTTAGTCCACTTTGTTCAATGGCAATTTCTTGTTTTAAACTGTTAATAGCACTTTGAATTAATTGATTACTTATCGTACCAATTTCATCAAAACTAATAATTTGTCCTTTTAAATAATTTGCCTGATCATATTGTAAAGATACTACAATTTTATTGTCGTCTTTTTCCAAACTTTCTTTTAAATTATCCAAGGTTTCAGAAGACTTTTCTACTTTGTAGTTTTTCATCTCACCTAAGGATTCAGCATAGGTTTCAAAATACAGAGCAAATTCATCATATCCGTTAACATTGTCTGAAACAATAATGGTAGTTTCGTTAGCAAAGTCCCCTCCAAAAAAGGTTACGATACGATCAATATTAACTAAAACGATTAATAAAATTAATAAAAAGATATTGACAGCTTTAAACCATTTGGTCTTAATTTTTTTATCAAGACTTTGTTTGGTTAAAAATTTTAATTTAGCCTTCATATGACTCACCTACTTTACTTAAGAATATTTCATTTAAGGTTGGATCTTCCACAGCAAATTTAGTTATATCCTTACCTTTTTTAACAATTTTAAAGACATCATCGATATATTCATCAGACTCAATTTTAACAATAAGTTCTTCAGCTGTTTCTTCCACACTTACTACTCCTTTTAAAGAAGAAATAGCCTCTTTGTCGACATTACCAATGATATGAATATTTTTACGACGATACTCCTTTTTGATTTCTTTTAAGTTACCAGATAAAACAGATTTTCCCTTTACTAAAATAACTAACTTTTCACAGAATAATTCAACGTGTTCCATCCGATGGGAAGAAAAAATAATACTACTCCCCCTTTTTTTAAACTCTTTAATGGCATCCATAAACATTTCGACATTAATTGGATCTAATCCTGAAAACGGTTCATCTAAGATTAATAGTTTAGGATTATTAATGACAGCTGAAATAAATTGAACTTTTTGCTGATTTCCTTTAGAAAGTTCTTTTATTTTACGGTCTTTATATTCGGTAATATGAAACCTTTCTAACCACTCATCTAGGCTTTTTAAGATTTCTTCTTCTTTCATTCCTTTTAAAACACCATAATAGATAATTTGTTCTTTAACCGTTAGTTTGGTTAATAAACTTCTCTCTTCTGTTAAAAAACCTATTTCATCGGTTACACTATAATCGATTGGTTTTCCATTTAAAGTGATTTTACCACTTGTTGGTTCAAGCAAACCAATAATCATCCGGAATGTTGTTGTTTTACCTGCACCATTTACACCTAGAAGGCCAAAAATCTCGCCGTCTTGAACTTCAAAAGATAAATGATCGACTGCTAAGTGTTTATCATAATACTTTGTAACATCTTCTACTTTTAACATAATTAACTCCCTTCTTTTCCATTATAATCGAACTTATTTCAAGCGTCCACTAATTTTTTAAAATTATAAATAAATTCTTAATTCTTGAGAATTATGGGAACTCTTTATATAATATAAGCGAAGAGAACAAAGAATTTGTGGAACTATTCCATCCCAAAGCGACACTTAAAAAAAGACAAAGGAAATGAGGTATATGAAAAACTAATGAAGAAGATTGAGCAATTAACCCAAGATGAAAAGTTTATGGGCTACTATGGTTTAGAAGAAAAACACAAATGGCATGCATCAAAAACAAATAGACTAGCTAAATCGATGTTAGAGAAAAAAATGGATATCGAAGACATCATATATGTAACAGGTCTGGCCATAGAAGAGATCACGAGTTTAATGTGATTTTTTTTGTTAAAAATCATTCAAAAAAAGAAGACTACTCTAATTCGTCTTCCCAAGCATCAATGATTTCTTTTAAAAATTCTCCGATGGTATCTACTTTGCAATTAGCAAAGAAATTTTCTTCAAAATAATCATTATGGATCATATTATAAAGCATATCTTTATCTACTTCTTCTAAAATGTTTGCCATAGAGATATGACTGGTTTGTTTTAAATCATAAAGGTTTTGACGTTGTTTGGTTTGAATTTCTTTTCGTTCACTAGGATACCCTGAAGCAAATTCAGTTTCGAATAAAGTAGTAAAAATTTGTTCCAGTTGAAATTCACTACCTATTCCAAAATATTTACCGAAAGGAATGGAAATGGCGTTGCCGGCATTAACTTTGGCAAATAGTTTAGCATCGACGGCGTCACTAATTAAACCACAGTAAACATTAGGCATAGCATTAGAAGAAATACAAGCGCCTTGACCTGAAGCACAGCCAGTAATGACAAAATCAACGGCATGACTATTTAAAAGGATTCCAGTTAATACGCCTAAGCCAACATAGTCTAAAGATGAGTCTTTATCTTCACTAACACCATAGTTATATACTTCATGGCCATATTTTGAAGCTACTCTTTCTAAAACATTGTAGATAAATTCATTTTTCTTTTTTTGACTGTTTTCATTAATTAAAGCTATTTTCATTTTCTCCACTTCCTATTCTTTTTTTAGTATATCAAATAAATTGCTTATGAGCAAACTTTGATTTTTGTTAAAACGTAATCATGTTTTATTTGATCATAGGTGCTATGACAATACGGACAGAATCCACTATCATCAACATCAAGACTGGCTCCACAGGTTGGGCATTGTCTGACTATATTTGTTTTTTTCACATTTTTTTGCTTAGTAAAAGTAAGACGATAAAGCACATCAATACGGTAAGAATTATTTCCTCTTGTCACTTCACCAGTTTCTAAACTCAAGTAATAGTCCATATAACGAGAGTGTAAGATTACTGTAAGTTCGTAAGCACTTTCCGTTTTTTCGATACTTTCAAGACGACTTGTCTTAACGTTTAACTCGTCATACATGTGTCTTTCATGATTTTGTTTGTCTTGTTCTAAGGCTTCGGCAAATTGATGATATATTTCATCACTCATAAAATGTTTTACTTCTTCTAAATTATCTAGAGTAATGGCACTGAAAATTTTAATAAACATATTATTAATTTTTGTTAAAAACATAGCTTCATTAAAGGTATTATCTATCTTTTTATATTCATCTTTTGTCATTTACAATTCCTTTCTTATTTTAATTTTACGACTTATTTATATTTGTCTTTTTACTCAAGACAAATTCTTCATTGGCATAAGTGAGTTTACTTCGACAGTATGGACAAGTTTTTACACCATTTTCTATCTCGGCTCCACATTTTGGACATTTTAAATTTTGGGTATTTTCTTTGGCTTTGACGAAGGTCATAACATAGTTATTGGTAAGACGTCTTTTATCTGTACCACGAGTTACTTTCTTTGTCTGAGTATTAATTACATAATCATAGAAAGTTATTTTCATATACACGGTTAACGTGATAAACTGATCATCTTCAATTAAACGAGTTACTTTCGCATCTAATAATTCAAAATCACTCATGATATTCTGGCCTTTTTTTAGTTTTAAGGTTTCAAGCTGAGTTTTATAACTATTATACAGTTCATTGGTACAAAGTTTACTTAATGCATCATAATCAAAGTTCATCCAAGCTTCTTGAATATCTATAAATTTCTGATAAGTCATCTTTTTTAGACTTTCTAAAGTTTCATTAGGCAAGATACTTGTGATCTTCTCACTATCAATATCATTAAATTTTACCTCTACTTTATTTTTTCCTTTTTTCTCTCTTCTATAAATCATTAAAAATATGGCAAGGTAAAAGATAATTAAAATAATAACTACTGAGCTTAGATCACCGCTGCTACTACCTCCGGAGCTACTCCAAGAAGATCCACCCCAAGAGGATCCACCACTCCAAGAGGATCCACCGGAATCATAACTGCTGTCCCAACCTGAGTCTGCTTTGACCGAAAAATTTATCGTTAGAATGCTAAATACAATTAAAAAAACACTTACTAGTTTGACTAGTTTTAAACTCTTCTTTTTCATTTTCTCATCCTTCTTTTTTTCTGGGAATAAAATGTTTAATTACTTTGAATTTCTTCCCATTTTTTAAATATAAATAACCTAAAATACTAAAGACAAACGCTCCTAAAAAGTTAACAAATAAATCTTGCATGGTATCATTTAAACCAATATCTAAGTAGCCATCTAATTCATATAAAGGAGCACCCTTTTCATCTAGCATAATTGTTTTATCAATCGGACCAATAGAATATACTTGATTGGAATTGTTTGGATCAAAGGTTACACTTGAAATTTGATTTACGACAGTGTCTTTTTGCATATCAATAGATAGAATATGATCCGCTGCATATTCATAAAATTCCCAAACTACCCCGACGGTCATAGAAAAGCAGAATGCTACTAAGGCGACAAATATGGGTGAAAGATTGAAGGTATCAACTTTCTCATTTAAAAGATTGATTAGAGAAAAGCCAATAGCAGCACAAAGAAAACCGTTTATGGTATGCAAAATGGTATCAAAGTTTGTAAATAAACCATAGAAGTTATTGATTTCACCTAAAATTTCAGCTGAAAAAATAAAAAGAAAAATGAGAACTTCTAAAGCGTCTGGTAAATCTATTTTAAATTTTTTTTGAAAAAAGATTGGTAAGACAAGAAGGAATAATGATAATATACAAAGAATAGCATTCCAAATATTGCCAAGGATTATTTCACGAATCATACAGAGAATAACCAGAAATCTTAAGACAAAATATACGGTTATGGATACTTTACTACTCTCTTTAAATCTTTCTTTTAGTTTTTGTTTAGGCATATACTTCACCTTTTTCCTACTTTATTCATTTACTATTCTCTTAGATTATATCGAGAAGTTAAAAACATTGCAAGAAAAAAAGCGAAGGTTATTCGCTTGTTAATAAGGATTTATAGTTATCCAAGTTTTTAAGATTTTCATATTGGTTCGTTATTGTTTCACGTATTTCCATACCATCTGAAGATGAATAGCCTGAGAAATCTTCTTCTCCAATGATAAAGAATGGCACACTTCTTGAACCGGTTTCTTCACCAAATTTACTTAAGAATTTATCCATAATTTGACCATTTTCTTCATTTTCCCATACTTCAAAACCATAGATACGAACCATATCATCAAAGTCTTTTCTTATGCTATCTAAATAGTTTAAAAGTTCTTCACAGTGAGGACAAGTACTTCCAAAAAACACATAGATATTTAGTTTATCGGTTTCATAATTAATATCTGCTAATTTGGCATTTTTATTTAAATACTCCTTATTTGACATTGTTAGAAAAACTAAACTTCCTGCAAATGCTAAGACTAAAACTACACCTGCAATAATAAATCCTTTTTTCATTTAAAACTCCACGTACCTTTCTGTATTATATATTGTACCGTCGATTTCAATGAGAACTTGATATCTTCCTTTTAACCCTTTTTCATTAATATATTGAGTTACAACAATACCATTTTCTGTTTCTTCTTCGGTAAATATATCGACGCATAATGCGGTGTAAGGTTTTTTACTTACTCTAACATTATAGTACAAATAAGATACATTTTGGTATAAAATTACATTTACTTTGTTTTCTCTTTTAAATCTTCCACTTACAACTAAGCGATCAATTTCTTTAGTAATCGTGATTTCATGGGAATTATAAGTATCATCTATTTGTTTTGTAAACAGATTTAAACCGAACTTTTTGTCTGTCACCTTCGTTTCACCTAAGTCTCCTACTCTCTCTGGAGTCGTTAATGTAAAGGTTTCTTCGTCAGCATAAAGACTCATTTTTTCAACACGATAGTTATTCGTTGGTAAAGTGATTTCAAATACGACTTTATTATTTAACAGTTCAACTGTATCTGATACTAAAGTTGTATTTTCAGAGAATCCAGCTGGTTGATTTGAGTTTTCACCATCAACATAGACAATTCCACCTGAATGAATAATATAATGATCTTTTGCTAGGTAGTCCACATCTGAAATGTATGGAGAATAAAAATCGCTTCCTCTTTCTTTGCCATATTCAAAAACTTGTTCAATAGTCATTTTTTCTGTATCAATTTTATACATAACACCACGACTATAGGACTTTGAAGCTGGAACATATTCATCTTTATTTTTGGATTTATTATTACCATTATCAAATATAAAAACATAGCCTTCTGGAGTAATCATCGCGGCATGTTGACTCCATTGCCATTCGAAGTCATCACCAACTGGAGTAAAGAAATATTTTTGATAGTCTTCGCTCCAATTGGTCGGATCACCAATAATCCAGTTTAATTCTCCTGTATCATAATCGATGTTAATGACAGCATCTTGATGACGACCGGATAAAGTTATAGAATTCGTATTTTTGTCATACCATACCGAGTTATTATGAAACCAATCGTACTCTGACCAGTTTTCACTTTTGCCATCTTCTTCATTTAAGATGTCTTTTAAATCAAATCTTTTTACTATTTCGCCTGTATTTCTATCTATTTCAACAATATAGTCTTCGACTGTTCCTTCATCACTGGCAAAGTTATCACTTGCTACTAAGAAATTCCCATTTTCCATTTCAAAGTAATCATGATGATATCCGCCTTCTAAACTGTATTCTTTATAAATTTTACCAAGCAAATCGATTTCATATAAACCAGTCATGTAATAAGGACTATTAATTAGTCTTTCGGTACTAACAAGTAAATGGCCATTATCTAGGCGATTAATTTCCCAGATAGCATAAATATTTAGATACCATCTTACATCACCATTGACATCATATGCGACGGTGTACCCACTACTAGATGGGGTAAAAAAGTATAAATCGTTAGATAATTTACTTTTGTCTGCCGTTATATCTGTTGGTAAAATCATGTCTTCAGGTAAAGCTTCTGTTTTAATTGTTATGGTCTTTTTAACACCTTCATATTCAATTGTAACTTCGTTTTCAGTATCGGCATATAAACCATAGATAGGAAGATAGTGTTCAGTTTTGCTTTCAAACGTATGTGAATATGTTGTTAAGTTGTCTTTTCCTTTGATTGTCACTTTAGGACTAACAGCACTCTCTGTTTCGAAAGTGATTAATGCCGTCAATGGCGAGATACCATAAGGATTAAGATAAATATTAGGTTCATCAATTGTAGCACCTTCTACTTTAAATTCTTTTTCTTGTTTTATTTGAGTTTCTATCAAACTTACTGTTCGATCGACTTCTTCGGTAGCCGTATTTTTTATTTCTAAAACTACACCAATGCATAATAAAAGAAATAATATTCCGACTATACTTATAATAATTATTTGTTTTCGTTTCATTTTACTTTCCACCTCCCTTTCAGTTTAACAAAAAAGATTCTATTCTTCTAGAAATTTGCGGTTGAAAAAACTCAACTTGTGGTTGAGTTGTTCCAATTTATATTATTCCTTCCCAAGAAGGATCGGTTGGTTTGTTGGCTGGACAGTTGGAAAACATTTGAAAGACATTAGCATTATTCGCATAGACAAAATTGTTTCCATAAGTTATATTATTTAAGCTAGATGAATTAGAAAACATCTGACTCATATTTGTGACATTCGATGTATTAAAAGAACTTAGATTTAATTCTATTAAAGATTCCATAGCAAAAAACATAGAATTCATATTTGCAACATTCGAGGTGTCAAATGAGCTTAGATCTAAAGCTGTTAAAGAAGACATAACATAAAACATATCACTCATATCTGTTACATTAGAAGTATCAAAACTACTTAAATCTAATTCGGTTAAGGATGACACATTATAAAACATATAACTCATATTTGTGACATTCGAGGTATCAAAATGGCTTAAATCTAAAGTGGTTAAATTCGTATCACGAAACATATAACTCATATCTGTAACATTTGAGGTGTCAAACGAACTTAAATTTAAAGTAGTTAAGGCAGACCCATTGGCCATACAAAACATATAACTCATATCCGTGACATTCGAGGTATCAAATGAACTTAAATCTAATTCGGTTAAGGATGACATCCAACTAAACATATCACTCATATTGGTTACATAGCTTGTGTCTAGATTTTGAAGATTATTAATTTCTGTTAAATTCCCAAACAATCCAAATAACCATGAACTATCATAATTGGCATACACTTTACCATTAGACTGAATATACATATCATAAGCTGGAATAGATTCTTGAGTCACAGGACTTTGAACTGTACCATTTTCAACTAAATAGGCCATGACACTATTATCTTGATTTGCTGAAATATCATATATGTATGTTGCATCCTCTTTGGGGTTTAAAGTACTTTCAAATGTAATTGTTTTGATATTTAGATTATGTTGCCAAAAGGAATCACTAATGATTTGCATTGTATCCTGATTAATATCTCCTTCTCCAGTTTCTGGATCAATAGTAAAATCTTTCGCCATGATCATATTACTTGGCGCTTCTCTATAAGTGCTTATAATAGAGATCTTACCATTATATGTAGCATTCATAACTTCATCAATAACTGGTGTGTATCATAATCTAACCATAATCTTAATTCAAAAGTTTTACTCGTCTTTCCTTGAATAATTCCTGTATCTAATTTATAGGCTTTAATTGCCCCATCAATTGTAGTACTCACTTCATAATCACTTGTTAAGTTATTCGTACTAATATTACTACTATCTTTCTCAATTAAGTTAGCTTTAAGGTATTCTTCTGGTAAGACTTTAACACTTCCTTCTTGACTCATTGTCTCTAAGTTAATTTGATAGCTTGCTGGTCCATCACATGTATTTTCTATTGTAAATGTGTATGGAGTTAATGAGGAGCCTTCACTATCCGTAATGGGATAAGCTTTTTATAAGTTAATATCATTACTATCCGTAAAAGTAATATTAAAACAATCTGTAGTTACAACATTAGTGCCACTTTGTTGTAATGTAAGTTGCCAATAAGCATAAGATATACCTACAAATACACAAATAAGAAGAACTATCCCTCCAATAAGAAAATATCTACTTTTATCTTTGATCATACTACTCACTCCTATTTCTATTATGGTTCATACTATCGTATTTATTACGATAATTATTATATCAAAAAAACAACTGTAAAGTAAATTTACAATTGTTTAACATTGTTGGTTGTTTATTTTTTGTCGGTAGAACCTATACCACCCTTGCGAATACCTTCGGCTTTGTCATCATCGGTAATTAAGAACTTTTGGAAAATTACTTGACCTATGACGTCTCCTTTTTTTATTTCAATATCATGATCTGAGCAGTTAAAATATTGAAAGAAAAAATGGCCATCATTGCTTTCGTTTCCATAGTAATCGGCATCAATAATACCAATGCTATTAGCCATTAATAAACCTTTTTTAGGGCCTGATGAACGATTAATTAACATATAATATTCATCTTCCATACAATAGGCTTTTAGACCGGTTGGAATTAAGGTTGGTTTAATACCTGGTGTGAATTTTGGAATAATTACATCCTCTGCTGCTTCGACATCATAACCAGCCGAATATTTTGTTTTACGAACTGGCAGATGAATATCTTTATCTTCATATCCTTTAACAATTTCAAATCCTCTTTGTTTCATATACTCCTCTTTCTATGCTTTTTGAAATACTTTATCTTCTACAGGAATTTCAATTACTTTATGTTCTTTTAAACTTTGTTTTACATCAATAATACGTTGGTTTGAACTTCCTCTAAAGATTAAGCCTTTGTTATGCAAACTCTCGATGAATCTACCATCAACTAATACATCTAAGTAAGATAAAACTTCTTTAGTGAAGTCATATTTAGGAACCATAAGATCCAATATTTCTTTATCAAATAGATAACCTGTATAACACCATATGTCTTTTTCTGGATAAGTTTCTTTTACTTTTTTTAGTAAAGGAAGGATACCTTTTTGATTTTCTGGGTACATTGGCTCTCCTCCTAATAAGGTTAAGCCATTAATATAAGATGGTTTTAAGAGTTCAATAATTTCATCTATTGTTTCTTTTGTAAACGGTTTACCATAGTGATAGTCCCAAGCTTCTTCATTAAAACAGTTTGGGCAGTGATGAGGGCATCCACTTACAAATAAGGATACCCTCACCCCTTTACCGTTAGCAATATCGTAATTTTTTATATCTGCGTAGTACATGTTTACCTCTTATATTATAAATGAGTTACACGAGCTTTAATTTCTTTTGTTTTTCCAACATTCCAGAAATTTTCACCTAAGTATCCACAGGTTCTTCTCGCTACGTTCATTTTATTTTTATCTTTATTGTGGCAATTTGGACATTCCCATTCTAAGTCATCATTAATCATGATCTCACCTGTATAACCACAGACATGACAGTAATCTGATTTTGTATTAAATTCAGCATATTGAATGTTATCATAGATGAATTTTACGACTTCTTCCATAGCTTCTAGGTTATGTTCCATATTTGGTACTTCAACATAGGAAATACAGCCTCCACTTGATATTGGTTGGAATTGACTTTCAAATTTAAATTTTGTAAAGGCATCAATTTTTTCGCGAACATCAACATGATAACTATTTGTATAGTAACCCTTGTCGGTAACATCTTTAATTGTTCCAAATTTTTCTTTATCGATTCTGGCAAAGCGATAGCAAAGACTTTCGGCTGGAGTTCCATATAGGGCAAAACCAAGACCAGTTTCCTTTTTCCAAGTATCTACTTTGTCTCTTAAGTGATGCATTAATTTTAAGGCAAATTTTTCTCCTTCTGGTTCAGTATGTGGAACACCGCGCATTAACATTGTTGTTTCATAAATTCCTATATAACCTAAAGAGATTGTTGAATAACAGCTATTCAAGTATTTATCTATTTTTTCGCCTTTTTTTAGTCTAGCTATAGCTCCATACTGCCAGTGAATAGGACTTATGTCACTGGTTGTCCCAAGAAGAGCCTCGTGACGGCATAGTAAAGCTTCTTTACATAATTCAAGACGTTCATCTAATAAACTCCAGAATTTTTCTTCATCTTTTTCAGCAACGATCGCTACTTGAGGAAGATTGATGGAAACAACACCTTGGTTGAAACGTCCTTCAAATTTATAGTTGCCAATTTCATCTTTCCAAGGGGATAAGAAACTACGGCAACCCATTGGACTGAAGACATTTCCTTCATAGTTCTTGCGCATTTCTTTGGCACTTATATAATCTGGATACATTCTTTTGGCTGAGCATTTAATGGCTAGACGAGTTAAATAGTCATATTTACCGCCTTTTAAGCAGTTGTTTTCATCTAGAACATACACAAGTTTTGGAAATGCTGGCGTAACATATACACCTTTTTCGTTCTTAATTCCTTGTAATCTTTGACGAATAACTTCTTCAAAAATCATGGCATTTTCTTCAATATATTCATCATCGTCTTTTAGATGCATAAATAAAGTTACAAATGGAGATTGACCGTTCGTTGTCATCAAAGTATTAATTTGATATTGAATGGTTTGAACACCAGCTTTAACCTCATTTTTTAAACGATCCATTACCATTTCATCAAGTTCTTTTTTACTTAATTTCTTTTTGACATCGTCTTCGATTTGATTATAGAATTTTTCTTTCGTTAACCGAACATATTTTCCTAAATGAGATAAGTCAACAGATTGACCACCGTATTGGTTTGAAGCAACTGCAGCGATGATTTGAGTTGTAACGGTACAAGCAACTTGAAAACTTTTTGGTGATTCAATCATTTTACCGTTCATAACGGTTCCGTTATCTAACATATCCCCTATGTTAATTAAACAACAGTTAAAAATTGGTTGAATGAAGTAGTCTGCATCATGGAAATGCAATATTCCTTCATCATGTGCTTTGCTGATTTTTTCAGGAAGCAAAATTCTTCTTGTTAAATCTCTTGATACTTCACCAGCAATGTAATCTCTTTGAGTACTAGCAAGAGTCGTACTTTTATTGGAATTTTCTTCAGCTAATTCTTTATTTGCATTTTTTATTAGGCTTAGTATGGATTCGTCTGTTGTATTTGACTTTCTTACTAAAGCTCTCGTATAACGATACGTAATGTATTCTTTGGCTAGTTTAAATTTTCTTAAACTCATCAATTTTTCTTCAATAATATCTTGAATGTCTTCGACTAAAATTCTCTTTTTATTCAGTTTTTCAATATATTTAATGATATTTTCAATTTGCGTATCATTTACTCTATCTTCTTCTTCGACACAGATATTTGCTTTGCCTATGGCAATTCTAATTTTTTCACGGTCAAAATCAACGATTTTTCCATCTCTTTTAATTACTTTCATTTTTTATACACTCCTTAATCTCACGTACTCATGATATCTAGTTTTCACTTTTTTGTCTGTTGCAATTGCAACAAAAAAGCAATATAATCAAATTAGAAAAAATGAGGTGAGTTAGAATGCCTATTATTCCGAATATTTATCAAAATTTTGATGACAAGATGCGACGTAAACTTTACAATATTTTGTCAGCTAAGACTATTTTGTATAAAGCTAATCAAATGATTTCTTATTCAATGGGAAAAAGAAATGTTATTGGTATTGTGGAACAAGGACAAGCTAGGATGATCCGTTATGAGTATACGGGTGAGCGAGCAATTTTAGATGAGTTTAATGAGGGAGATATTTTCTCGGATATGTTTGTTGAAAGTGGTTTTAGTGAACTTTCGGTAGAGGCTATTACTAATTGTACTGTGACATTTATCGATTATGAAAAGATGATTAGTAAAGCAGAAAGTAGCAAGTTAGCTTTGCAGTTTTTAAATAATTTTATTCATGTCATTAATCATACTTTAGTAAAAAGAAATGAACGAATTGAGCTTTTAACGACGAGGACTATCCGCAATAAACTGTTATCTTATTTTGAGTTGCAAGCCAAAAAAAATAATTCTAAAACGTTTAATTTAAAGTATTCTTATACGGATTTGGCTGATTATTTAGCAGTAGATCGCAGTGCGCTTATGCGAGAACTTAAAAGTTTAAAAGAAGAAAAGTTTATTTTAGATGTTAATAAAAAAATTACTCTACTTTACTAGGGTCTTTTTTAGCTTTTTCATTAGATGTTACTTTATTCTTTGGAAGTTATGAAAAAAAAAGACTTGACGCCAATTCATATTTTTGATTAAAATAGTAATACTTTGCTTTAATTAGAAAGGAAGTTTTTTATGACAACAAAAAAAGATTCAAATCAAATTAGTTTAAATTGGGAACAATATTCTCATCCTTTAGGAGAACAGGTAAAAAGGCAGATCAGCGTTTATCAAGCTCAGTTTAATAATCCAAGTGTGCCTACCCAAACTCTTTTTGAGGCATCTTCTTATTTTGAACATTTATTAGCAATGTCTAAGGAAGAGTATCGTGCTTTAGGAATTGTTTATTCTGTACGTATGCAAATTATTAATTGTTTAACAGAGTTACTTGTTTGGCTAAGTTATGTTGATCAAGAAAAGTTTTATAATTTAGCGGATTTATTTTTTGAACGTTGTGAGGAGTTGTTTGCTTATTCTGCTTCTAAAGAGTATGATGAGTTAGATCAAGGAACGATCGGACTTGTCCGGAGCCTTTATCTTTCTATGACACATAAGAAGAGAGTTCAAGCTTTAAAAAAAGAAAGAAGACGGTAGTTTAACTGTCTTCTCTTTTTGGGTCTACAAGTATTTTGATTGCTCCATCTTTACCACTTGTTAAGCGTTTAAAGGCATCTTCTACTTCTTCTAAGGAAACAATATCATCAATAAATTTTGTTACTTCAATTTCTTTTAAAGATAACAAATCAATACAGGTTTCAAATTCTTCTTTTGTGTATGCAATTGCACCTTTCATTGTCAATTCTTTCATTACAGCTAAAACGGTTGGAATGCTAATATTTTCAGTGGCTACGCCTACTAAGACAATGGTTCCACCATTTTTAACGACGGCTAGTGCTGTAGATACTGCTGAAGCGTTACCGGAGCAATCGATAACGCAGTCAAAGTTTTCTTTGGCTAAGGAGACTAAACAGTTATCTTCTTTGGCATTAAACCATTTGTCGGCCACTTTTAATGACACTGCCTTTTGACCACGATTAGGGTTTGTTTCGGAAACGGCGACAAAACTTGCTCCATCTTTTTTAGCAAACATTGCCGATAATAAGCCAATAATTCCACCGCCAACAATTAAGACTCTTTGACCAATTGTTATTTGAGCTAAGTTGATCGCATGAAGGGCTACAGCTGTTGGTTCTACTAAGGCAACTTCATTGTCTGTAACATTATCTGGAACTTTAATGACCATATCTGGACGAATAGCTATTGTTTTTGTTAAGCCACCAGGATTATCTAAAGATAATCCTATTGCAGAACTCCACGTTTCAGGGCAATATTGTACATTTCCTTTTTGACAAGCTTCACATTTACCACATGGACTGATCGGTAAAGCGGTGATGCGATCATTTGGTTTTAAGTCTCTTCTTGAACCAGGGTCTTTAACGATTCCACAAAATTCATGACCCATGATTAAGCCAACGGGTGATCCTCCTTCAAAATAGTGTAAGTCTGAGCCACATATTCCAGTTTTTACAACGTTCACAACTACTTTTCCTTCGATACTTATTGGTTCTTCAATTTCTTTTATTTCTAAACTGCGTTTTCCTTTGATTGCTACTGCTTTCATTTATAATACTCCCTCTATTCTACTGTTATTTTATCACATTTTTAGATAGTTTTCTAAAAATTTTAAAATACCGTGTTCTTCGTTTGAAGTAGTTTGATATTTAGCTACTTTTTTTACTTCTTCTAAAGCATTTCCCATAGCAACACTTACAGGAAGTTTACTAAGCATTTCTAAATCGTTTAAACCATCCCCGAAAGCAATAATGTCTGTTAATTCTATGTTGTTTTTTTCAGCTAATATTTTTATCATTGTATATTTGTTTTGGTTTTGATTTGTTATGAACAACCAACGATATGTTTTTTTAGAGTCTTGCATTGTTCTAATGGATACATCAGGCATGTATTTAGAAAGTATTTGTTTATATGATTCTATCCACTTATCTTGATGCAAATACAGAGCAATTTGGGTTATGTCTGTTAAAGATGCAATTTGTTTGGCTGTTATTCTTTGTTCATAAAATGTTGAGGCTGTCTGAGCTCCGATAGAATATAAAATCTTTTCACTAAAGAAATCTACTTGTTTAAAAGAGGTTGAAAGTTTACCAATAAGTTTTAAAATATGGTCATTTAAAGTGCTTTTTCGAAGAACTTTGTGGCTTTCTACTTCATAGATTAATGTTCCAGAACTTGCGATGATGAAATTTGCAAAGTAGGCATTGTCCGTTACTTTTAGGGCTGAAGGCAAAATACGACCCGTCGCGATGACGATAATGTAACCTTCTTCTTTAAGTTTTTTTAAATATTCTGTGGTCAGAAAGTCATATTGTTTTTCTTTATTTAAGAGTGTACCATCTAAGTCTACTACAATCATTCTTTTCATTATAATCCCCTTCTTATAGAAAAAAGCTAAGATTGTTTCTTAGTTTTCTTTGCTTTTTTGGTATAAAACCATACTGCTCCGACAATAAAAAGAATAATAAGTAGAATTACAACAAGATGAGAATACTGATCGAGTATAGATACGATGTCAGTCCATCTTTCACCAACCTTGCTACCTACAAAGATTAAAACGGTATTCCAAATTAAAGAACCAATTGTTGTATAGACTAAAAATTTAGGCATAGCCATTTCACTCATTCCAGCAGGAATAGAAATTAAACTACGAACAACAGGAATGAAACGACAAAAGAAGACTGTTTTATTTCCTTTGGTATCAAACCAGTGATCAGCACGTTCAATGTCCGATGCTTTTAATCTTAATATTTTACCAATTTTTCCAGAAACAATTTTCTTTAATCTTTCTTTGTTTAGAATCTTACCAATATAATAAAGAACAATAGCTCCCGCAACGGAACCTATCGTTGCAGCAATAGTCATGATCACAATATTTAAATTGGTATATGTAGTCATAAAACCGCCAAAAAGCAAAATGACTTCTGAAGGTATTGGAGGGAAAACATTTTCAATAAGTATTAGAAAAAATACTCCTAAATAACCAAATTGATTCATAATTGAAATTAAAAATTCTTCCATAGACGACCTCATTTCTTTATTAAGTATATCATGGTTTTTTCTTTCCATAAATATTTATTTATGTTTCATGTAGGGAATTTGATTATCCTTTGGTAAAGTTGTGATCACTTCGGTCTTTTTATTGTACGTAGAAGTTACAGTTAAACCAATATTTAAGTTCTTTTATAATATATAGGCTCATTCATACTTTGTAATGAACAGAGACTGTAAAATTTTTGTCAAACACACTTTAGAATACTTTAGGAAGAAAGATGATTAAGCCAATAATTGCCGAAAAAATAGCAGCAATTAGAACTGCTCCTGCTGAGATATCTTTAGCTTTACGAGCAAGTTCATTTTTTTCTGGACTTACTAGATTTACAACCGTTTCTAAGGCTGTATTAAAAAGTTCAGCCATAATCACTAGTCCGAAACAACATAGACAAACGAGCCATTCAACTATGGAGATTTGATAGTATATACCGCATAAAATAACGATTAACATAATACCGCAGTGGACTTTGAGATTTCTTTCACTTTTTAAGGCTTCTTTGATACCTTGAAAAGCATAAACGAAGCTAAATAAAAACTTTTTCAAACTACTCACCTTCTATATTTCTATACCTTCATCGTCTAACGAAAGCACATTTATTAACCGGATATATTCATTTTCTAATTCTTCGGTTGAAAAATAGATTTGATCATATTCTATTTTCCAACCATTTTCGTTCTCTTTTAAGAAATTCAGAATATTCTTTATCTTATCTAAAACATCAGTTAAATCTTTTACGGATTCTTTGAGCGATTCATCGGGTTGATACTCTCCTTTGCCAAACATCAAGTCATGATAGTAATCTTCATAATAGGAATCTAGCTTTTTTTCTTTAATATAATTCATTATATGTGTTTCAGTAAATAATATAGTCGTTTCTTCTTCTAAATTTTTTAGTCTGCTCTTTTTCTTTTCAATGAATTTTAAAGATGATTCAAAGGCTGGTCCATCTTTTTTGAAATTATATATGGTTAAGAGGTTAACGATATTTTGGTCATATAGGATTTCATTAATTTCTTTATAACACTCGTATACATCTTGATAAAAAGTTTTAACAGCTTTTTCTACTTCTAAGTAATCCCCAGTTGTTACATACGTATTTATCTTTTTTTCTATTAAAATATCATTAATATAATCTTGATTCATAAGTATATCCATGGCGGCAATTTCTTCTTCTAAAAGTGCTTCTTGTTTAAAATCTTGAATTACAACTATGCCTACGGCTATGCCAAATAAACAGGCCACAATAAAAGCATATCTCAAAAATACTTTTTTCACTCAATCCCTCTTTTCTTTTATAAAGATATTATGGCTTCAATAAGAGATGTAACAAATTCTATAGTTTCATTTAACCATTTAATTCTTTGGTTTTTTGTCAAAATAATTTTAGCTAAACTAAACAGTCCTAGAAAGAATAGTCCAAGTAAAATAATACAGCCCCAAAGACCTTCGATTTGCCAGCAAAAGATATCTATTCCTAGTAAAATACTACTCAAAATAAGAAGAATGCCCCACATAAAACCATCTCTTTACATTTTTAGTATATCATTTTTCTAAATCTTTGCCAATTGAAAAGAATATGCCTTTTTGTTTTTAAAAATTTATTTTTGTCATTAGTTTTAATGCGATTTTTTCCTGGTTTGTAAAAACAGCCAATAGACTAACTTCTTTGGCTGTTTTACATTGTTACATTTAACTCTTCATTTTATTTATTGCTCATTTTTATCAAATAAAGCTTTCTTTAAAACTGGTCCTTGAAATTCATCTGGATTTATATATTTATGTTCATTAAAACTTAATACTATATCCTCAATTGTTTCAGTTGTAAATAAAAGGTTTGTTTCATCATCTATATCCGTTAATTTAACAGAAGGTATGTTTTGTTCATTATTACTTTTTAAAGTTTCCCATTCATTTATACAATATAGAACATTACCATCTTGATCAATGACCATAATATTTTTTTCTTTTGCTTCACAGTCGTGATATAAAATTGGACTAGTATTTTCCATAACCCTTGAAATATCAGATATATCTTGATTATTGATTAATGTCACCAATTTGTTATATTGCTCTGGAGATATAGAATACACAATAAACCTTGAAAAGGAAGAACCCTTTAAATATTCATATAAATTGCTAGGCAAAACTTTAGTTTCACCTTTACTATTTATTATTAATTTATTTAATTCTTTTACATTAGATTGATCTAAATCAGATGTATTAGCCAAAATTTGTTGTTCCAACATTTTATATCTAGACAATCTATCATTAAATTGCTCTTTCTTTTTGGAAATTTGAGAAGCTAAATCTTTTGTATATGGTAAATAAATCAAAGTTTTATCACATAATTTTTTATTTTTCTGGGTAACAGCTTCTACTGCTTCTTCATAACTATCAAATACTTGGTCTACAAATTCTGAATTTGTACAAGTATAATTAAAAATATTAAAGGATGGCGTAACTCTCTCCCACCCATAATATTGTCCTTTTTGATATGGGAATACAACTTCATACTCTTTCTCATTTTCACCATTTTCTTTATATTTAGTTTTATCACTTAATAGATAACATTTAGATACTATATAACAAACCACAGCATAATTTCTTTCTAATTCATGTAATCCATGACTCCAACCCACCTGTTCTATAATTGGCATAGCGGCATATTTCACTGGATAATTATATTTCATAATGTAAACCTCCCTTAATCACTTATTATTTTAACATATTTATCGGATAGCTTCATCACTTTTATTAGTCTATCCTATAAATCATTTATGAAAGCATCTAATTTATCATTTTTTTAATCAAATTATGTCATAAAAAATCAGCCAAAGTGTGGACGGTTGTAATAGAATAATAAACACAGAAGAGAACATCTATAATGAAGAAAGGAAAGTGAATAAAAATGGAAACAAATAAGAAAAATGAATTAATTAAAGTATTTGAAAACACTAATATCAGAACAAAATGGAATGCTGAGGAAGAAGAATTGATAAGCTCTAGTGATTTTCATAGGGCAACTCCCTCCTGATGAATCAAATTATATAGCACAAACATATGTTTGTCAATATCAAATTGTGGGTTATGTATTGCTTTCTTTTTATATGAAAAAAATCCCTTAAATAAAGGGATTCATAACAAACTGGTGTTCTAAAGGAGATTCGAACTCCTGACCTTTAGCTTCGGAGGCTAACGCTCTATCCAGCTGAGCTATTAGAACATGGTGCTATTATAGCACATTTTTTAATAATCTTTCAATTCTACATCAAGCATTTGTGCTAAAAAATAGCTTTGTTCTGGTAAGAGAATTATCTTTTTTAAGGAAGGTAAATCAAAACGAGGATTAATAAGCGTATTTGTAGAAAAATCTACACCTTTTAGATTCACGTGAACAAACTCCGTTTTTTCCATCTCATTTTGTTCAAAAGATATGACTTTAATATTCGATTCAATAAAATAAGCTTCTTTTAGATTACAAGTTGTATAAAATACTTTATTTATTGTCGTGTTACTGTAGTTACTATAAGTCAAATCACAGTTTATGAATGTTACTTCTTTTAATGAGGCATCGGTAAAATCTGCTCCAATCATTTTACAGTTTTTAAAACTAACTCTTCCGAGATAACTTTTTTGAAAATTAATGTTTGATAAATCACAGTTTTCAAAGGAAGTGTCTAATATTGTTGATTCAAAAAATTTTGAATTTGACATGACGATTTTTTGGAAACAACAGTTGTCTATATTAAAGGATTCTCGGGTCATTTGAACATTAGATGAAGAGGCTGTGAAAGTCAAAGATGTCCACTCTTCTTCTTTTAAATATTGTTCTATGTTTACTTCTTCCATCAGAAAAACCTTATGATATCTTGAATCGTAATGTAGACCATTAAAAGCATCAATAATGCAAAACCTACTAAATTACAAATATTCTCAAATTTAGCATTTACTTTACTTCCCTTTATTTTTTCGATTATCATAAATAGGACATGACCTCCGTCAAAAGCTGGGAACGGTAAAATGTTGATAAAGCCAACGTTTATGGATAAGAAAGCTGTAATATATATAAGTTGTTGGATACCATATTTTACACTTTCATCAATGACTTTATATATTCCGACTGGACCGGAAAGGTTTGCTATAGAAACTTGACCACTGATGAGTCCCCAAACCGTAATAATCATTGAATGAATGACATCTACAAATTTTTCAAAGGTATATTTAATACATTCCCAAATATTTTTTTCACGACTGTTATCAATTTGAATACCAAATACTTTAGTTTCATTACCTTCTTCATCTACTACTATTTTAGGGCTCATTGTAAGTGTTTCTTTCGTGCCTTCTCTTTCTACACCAAAGGTATAGACGTTACTTTCATTTTTATAATAAAGATAGATTTGGCCTACATCCCATGATGTGAATTCATGCCCATTAATACTAGTAATAATATCGCCACTTTTCATGCCAGCTGCCATTGCGGCTGAATCTTCCATAACATTTAAGACTTTGGGAGTATTACTAGTTGGTCCCCATATTAAAGCCATGATAAATAAAAGAACAATGGCTAAAACAAAGTTATTAAAAACACCGGCAACTAGAATGCATAGTCTTTGATACCATGGACGGTTGCACATAAATTTTTCTTTAGGAATTTTAGAGTCGTCTTCATATACTTCGCCAGCCATTTGAACGAATCCTCCAATAGGCAATGCTCTAATGTTATAGTTTATCCCGTCTTTTCCTTTGTGAGAAAAAATTACTGGTCCCATGCCAATTGAAAATTCATAAATATATACGCCTGATTTTTTAGCACAGATAAAATGACCAAATTCATGAACTAAAATAATTAGGCCCAGAATAATAATAAATACAAGTAAACTTAATATCCACATAATAATAGTCCTTTCTAAATAAATCTAATTAATATCATGTAAGCAAGTGCTACAAAGATAAAGCTATCAAAGCGATCTAATATTCCTCCATGACCTGGAATTAAATCTGAAAAATCTTTGATTCCATTTTCTCTTTTTATTTTGCTAAATAATAAATCTCCTAATTCTGTAACTATAGTCAATAAGAAAGTCATAATTAAAATACCTACTATTTGTTCCTTAGAAATCACAAAATAGTAAAATAGAACAGGAATGATTGTTCCTAAAATGGCTCCACCAATACATCCAGCGTAAGTTTTGTTGGGACTGATATTTGGAAATATTTTTCTTTTGCCAAAGAAAGAACCGATAAAATAAGCAAAGATATCTGTACAAATAGCAATTAAAAGTAAATATACTAATAGATTAATATTTTCTGCTCTTAGGACAATGACACTATGAAAAGCTGTGCTTAAGAAAAGTGATACACCTATAAGATAAAAGGCATCTTTTGTTTCGTATTCTCCTTTTTTATATTGTAGCATTGTTGGTAGTAAAAAAGTTAGACTCATTAAAGCTAAAGTCATTGTGCTTGGTCCTCCAAAAGGAGCGGTGATTTCGTATTCATAAAAGATAAGTAGCAATAATGTTATCATGGCTAGTAAAACTATTCCGTTAGGAATTTTGGAATGACTTTTAGGTAAGTCAATAATTTCTTTAAGGCTTATTATTGCTAAAACGCCTATTGTTATTAAAAAAGGTTTGCCACCTGCTACTACTAAAGGAACTAAAATTGCCGTCAAGACAATCGCACTCAGAATTCTTTTCTTCATATTATCACCATCTGTTTAAAGTATACACTTTTCCTCGCTTTTATTCAAGAAAAGGGCGAAGATTTGACAAATTTCTCTTTTTGAAAGAAAAAAGGACTCGTCTTTAAACGAGTAATTGTTAATCTTCTTCCAAGAGAAATTTCGTTACGATATCTTCTTGATAGCTTCGATATTTTTTTATAAATTCTTCTTTTTTCTCATTAGGTAGTTCCCCTATTTTGGCACCTAGTTTGCTTTTTGCTCCAGTATATATTTTTGTTGTTTTTATTATTGAAGCACTTTTTAAACCAATGTTTGAGGCCGTTTTTTCATCCAATTCAACGTCATATATTCCACAGTCAGCTGAAGAGGAAAGGATAACATAATGGATGTCGACATATTGCAATTGATTATTCGCATCACTGCCAATGATTAAAATAGGTCTAACTTTAGCTATGCCATTATTTGGTTTTATCGCTTCATACGTCCAAACTTCTCCAATCATTAATCCCACTCCTCATCTTCTGGTTGAAACATATCACTTATAAAATAGTTGGCTATATTTTGTTTAGAGATTGTTTTATCGCTTCTTTCATCAGGATCAAGACCTGTTCTTCCTAAGATCCAAGGTTCTTGATGATGAGTCATTTCTTCTAAATATTTGCTATCGTATTTTGAATATTTATTTTTTACGTAATTCAATACTTCTAAGGCGTTATCATCAAATTGAATGACCTCATAAGTAGTGGAAATGGGATTATATGAAAAATCTCTATATTCATGATAAACTGATGCGACTACTGGTCCATGTACCCATGCTTCCATGTCTTCTATAAATAAAGGCTCATCATAAAAAGCATAAGAATACCCTTGTGCTAAGTATAATAATTTTTGTAATTTTAGAGGTTCAGGATGTATTTCGTTAATGAACCACTTGGCAACATCACTTGCTTTATATCTTCCCTTCATAGTAAACACACTCTCCATCTCAAAATTAGAATACCATGTTTTAAACAGATATTCTACTCTTTTTTGGTTCTTACTAAAATAAGCGTTGTTCTTATGATATTTTAAATAAGCTATAAAAAGTGTGTTTGAAGTGTGTTTTAAAAAAAGTGAAGCATGAAAAAATCCCTTAAATAAAGGGATTGATAACTAATTGGTGATCCGTACGAGATTCGAACTCGTGAATGTAACCTTGAGAGGGTTATGTGTTAAGCCCCTTCACCAACGGACCAAAAAATAATATCTTTTTTGAAGACATTATTATCTTAACATAAAGATGAAGGTTTGACAATCATTTCTTTTCTTCATAATCATCTAAAAAGTAGTGTTTTTCTTCGCCTTTGTGATAACCTAATACACAATCTAAATTAACATTCTCCATACTTTTAAAAATACTATAGTCAATATCTTTGTTTTTTTCACGAAGATAAGCAATAAAGTCTTTGATCTCTTTACGTTTACTTTTGCTTTCTTCTTTTTTCGTCAAATGACAAGCGCAATTGATGAATTCTAGATGGTTATATTTTTGCCATGATAGAATTGAAGCTTCTCTTATTTGATATAATGGCCGAATGAGTTCTATCCCTTCAAAGTGATCACTAGGAAGTTTAGGGAGCATTGTTTTTATTTCTGCTGAGTAAAACATAGATAGTAAACTTGTTTCAATGACATCATCAAAGTGATGACCTAAAGCTATTTTATTGCAGCCTATTTCTTTGGCATAATTATATAAGTAACCTCGGCGCATACGAGCACACAAGTAACAAGGACTTTTTTCAGCGTATTTGGCTACGACTGCAAAGATATCTGATGTAAAGATTTCAATAGGTACTCCTAAGAGGTCGGCATTTTCTTTAATTTGGTTTAAATGTGTTTCTTCGTAACCAGGATCCATGACGACAAAACGAAGTGAAAAGTTCATCTTTCCATGTCGTTTTAATTCTTGAAAACATTTGGCCATTAAAAAAGAGTCTTTTCCTCCGCTTATACATACCATTATGGAATCATTTTCGGATACCAACTGGTATTCTTTAATTGCATGGACAAATTTAGCCCATATTTCTTTACGATATTTTTTTATAATACTACGTTCAACTTCTTTTTGTTTATCCATACTACTTATTTCCCTTCTTTTTTAGCTAGCCAATGAGCCGCGTAGGAACACACACCTTTTAGTTCATATCCTTGATGTGTGAAATAATCATAAGCAAACTCCATGATGTGACTAGCTAAGTGTTGTCCTCTTTTTTCTTCACTTACAAATACTTTATCTATCTCAACGCATTTTTCTTTTTTGGTATAAAGAAGATATACACTTTGATCTTCATTGGTAATTTTATTCTTCGTTATTGTATACATATTTCCTCCATCTTTAGGTTATACGCCGTGACTAGTTCCTTATTTTCGCATATTTTACAGTGGGAGTGATAGTTATGAGAGTCATCTTTTTGGGACTTTTGTCTATGTTTATCCAAGCTGGAAAATTTCTTTTTGGAGACTTTGATTTTTTAATGCAAGCCTTTCTTACTCTGTTTGTAATCAATTTCTTTTTTTATCTTTATCAAGATTATAAGAATCAAGCCTTAAAGTTTAAAACTGCATTTCTTCGTTTTCTAAAGTTTTTTGGTTATCTTGCTATTATTATCATTGCTGTTTTTTTAGACAATTTACTTAATCTTTCCGTGATTCGCGAGATGACTTTAACTACTTTTCTATTTAATGAGATTAGTTGTATTTTAAAACTTGCCGTTTCTTTTGGACTTAAAGTTCCAGACTTTTTAGTCAATTATTTACAAGATCTCTTAGATTCTTTATCTTCAAAGATTGATCCTTAGTCATTGGTGATATTGCCATCGCCAAAGACAGGGATTTCTTCTCCGAGATAAGTTGGATAAGGCTTTATTATACTTAGAAAAAAATCTTTATTTCGAGCAAGTACTTCTCTAAGTTCACGTGATGAATCGCCACGATAGCTCGTTTTAATTGCTGGAATGCCTATTGCTTCTAGGCCTAAAGATTTGGCAATGTACAAGGCGCGGTAGAGATGATATTCTTGAGTTACAATGATAATTTTATTTGCTTTGAATATTTCTTTGGCACGATAGAGGCTATCATAAGTACTGAATCCAGTGTGATCCATGAAAACATTCACGCTTGATACTCCCATTTTTGTCGCGTAATCTTTCATGACGTTAACCTCGTCATAATCCTCTCTACTATGATCGCCACTCATGATTATTTTGGAAGCTGCGCCTTGAAAGTAAACTTCTATTCCTTTTTTTAGTCGATCTTCTAACATTGGACTTGGTGAGTTACCACTCACTCCAGCGCCTAAAATTAAAATGGCATCGTATCCTTCCAAGTCACTTGTTTGATCTATAATAAGGTCTTTTGTACTCTCTATCACCCAATCATTAATAGAAAAGACAAAACATAACCCTAAAATGATTAACAAACATATAAATACAACTAATTTTTTCAAAGAGAAACCCTTCTTTCTCTTTTTTATTTTACCTTATTTTACTTTGTTTTCGCAATAGTAATGTCTTTTTTACTTGGACCTTTTAGCCAATATCCTTCTTTTGTAAATTTAGAAGCATGGCAAGGGCATTCCCAAACTTGTTCTACTTCGTTAAAGATTAAAGGGCAACCTAGATGAGGACACCTTTTTTGAACAACTATTTCTTCTCCATTGTTATTATAAATAGCTTTAGAATCTTCATAATGTAGTTTCTTTGTTGTTTTTGGCTTTACGTAGGCTTTAAGATACTCTTTACCCGTTTTTCCTAAATAAGTGATTCTAGCTATGGGATTTGAGCGATGAGGATCAAATAAGGCTATGTAGGGATTTGGTTTCTTTAAGATTAAGTCACTTATGATTTTCCCGGCTAAAGTTGCATTTGTCATTCCCCAGGTATTGTAACCAGTAGCTATGTAAAGATTTTCTTTAAGATGGCCGATAAATGGAAGCGAATCAAATGTCATGACATCTTCGTTAGACCATATATAGTCTGGGTTTGAATTTAATAAAGGTGCGAAGTTTTCTTTTATTGTAAATGTATCGCTTGTTTTATGGGAACCAATTAGGGTAAGTTGATAATCTTTGAATGTTCGTTCAGATCGAGTTGGATGACTAATGGTAATTTTATTTTCTTTTTGTTTTACTCCTTTTTTAGCCATAATATAGGACTTTTCAGGATAACATTTAAAAGGAAAAAGGTATGGAAATAGAAAAAATGGATAATGACAGGCAATGACAAGGATTTTAGCTTTTATTTGATGTTCATTCGTATAACATAAATAATAATCATTATGGCGCTTCACTTTTAGTATATTCGTATTTTCATAAATAGGAATCGTTAATTTTGATTTCAATCCTTCTAAGTATTTTAAAGGATGAAAATGGAAGGTGTTTTCAACTTTTATTTCACGATTACTTAGATTTGTAACGGGAATATTTTCTTTTTTTAAAAATATATACTCTTCTTGCAGTTGTTTTTCTTCTTTTTCTGTCTGGGCAATTAGAACTGAAGGGGTTTGTTCTAGATCACATGAAATCTTTTCTTTTGTAATAATATCTTTTAGTATGTTTATAGCTTCTAATTGAGATTTTAAATAAAGATGGGCAGTTTTTTCATTTTTTAACTTTGTATATTTTAATCCTTGAAGATAATCAATTTTTCCAGTTGTTTTGGAAGTGATTCCTCTGCCTATTTTATTTCTTTCGACTAAGGCGGTATGTAATCCTTTATTTTGTAAGTGATAAGCAATAGACATTCCTGTTATTCCTCCACCAATAATTAAGACATCTACATTTAAATCTTGATCTAATTGTTTATAAGAGATTGGCTTTTTTACTGTATCTAACCAAATACTATTTGTTTTCATAAACGTTTTCACCCATTTTTAGGATGAACTAAAAAGTTTACTTTATGAAAAAAATAAAGATTGCCCTTTATTTTTTCGTTCGATAGACTCTTTTTAAGTCATAGGCTTCATTTGTCTTAGCTTCACCTTTAATATTATCAAGCATCATTAGAATCTGTTCTTTCCAGAATATGTAGTCTTCTATGCTTTCTGGAATCATCATTGCTGAAGCCATATCTAAGATTTCTTTTAAAGTCGGATCATTAGGATTTAACATCGCGTATTTTTCATAGATATATTTGTAATAAGCATAGTTCATTGTCGCTTTGTTAAATAGATCATACATCACGTTAGTGATTTGCGTTTCTGGATAATTTAACTCTCTTAAAATACCTACTACATCTTCATAGTTTGCATAGTCAAAGCTTTCCATTGCTTGATATTTTTGTAAAGCAATTTTTAATTCCTTTTTACTTCTTTTTGGTTCTTCTGTAACGTTTTTTTTAAACGATTCAAAATGAAAGGTTTGTTCTTTCTTTTTTTCATAACCTTGGTAACTCAAAAAGATCTTTATCATTGATGATGGCATTTTTAGACTTTTTAAAAGAGAATAGATTTCTTGGTAAGTAGGCTTTTGTTTTTTATTTAGAAAATCTAATACTTTACTATATTTTTGGACTAGCTGTTGTCTTTCGATTTCAGAGGAAATAATTTGTTCATCCAATCTTTTTTCTAATTTTGATTTTGTAGTATCAGGTAGAAATGAGAAGTTTGGACTAGATTTCTTCATATCGCAGACTATTTCCTGATATGATTTTTCGCCTACGATACCTTCAACGTAATAATAAGGCTTTGAGTTCACAATTTTGGCGTTATGTCTGAGAAATGTCGTAATTATATCTCCCTTTTCTTCTTCTGTAAAATCAAATGTGTGAAATATAAAGTCTATTGCTCCATTAAACTTAATTAGGCAATACCAATCTTCATCTTCTTTTCCATTCAAAGTATATTTGAGACATGCAAGTTCATCACACATTATATATGCAGAAAATTGATTAATTGGTAGCATTTCTATTGTATCAATAATTTCATTGCAAATTCTAATAACTTTTTCTTCTAATTCTGTTGACATATTTAAACCTCCATTTTTTATTAAGAACGATAGACTCTTTTTAAGTCATAGGCTTCATTTGTCTTAGCTTCACCTTTAATATTATCAAGCATCATTAGAATCTGTTCTTTCCAGAATATGTAGTCTTCTATGCTTTCTGGAATCATCATTGCTGAAGCCATATCTAAGATTTCTTTTAAAGTCGGATCATTAGGATTTAACATCGCGTATTTTTCATAGATATATTTGTAATAAGCATAGTTCATTGTCGCTTTGTTAAATAGATCATACATCACGTTAGTGATTTGCGTTTCTGGATAATTTAACTCTCTTAAAATACCTACTACATCTTCATAGTTTGCATAGTCAAAGCTTTCCATTGCTTGATATTTTTGTAAAGCAATTTTTAATTCCTTTTTACTTCTTTTTGGTTCTTCTGTAACGTTTTTTTTAAACGATTCAAAATGAAAGGTTTGTTCTTTCTTTTTTTCATAACCTTGGTAACTCAAAAAGATCTTTATCATTGATGATGGCATTTTTAGACTTTTTAAAAGAGAATAGATTTCTTGGTAAGTAGGCTTTTGTTTTTTATTTAGAAAATCTAATACTTTACTATATTTTTGGACTAGCTGTTGTCTTTCGATTTCAGATGCAACGATTTCTTTTTCTAATCTTTTCTCAAGTCTTTCCTTTTCTGAATCAAATATAACTGTTGAAGTCATAAAGGCTGCTTTAACTTTGTTTATGGATTCTTGATATAATTCCTTGTCCTTTATTCCCATTATATATGAATAAGGTTCAGATTCTATAATCTTAGCATTATGTTTGAGGAGTGTTGTAATGATTATTCCTTTTTCGTCTGCCGTGAAAGGAAAATTAATCAAAATAAATTCTAATGTTCCATTAAATTCAACTAAGGCGTACCTAGTTGTGTTTTCTTTTTCCGTAAAGCCATCTTAATACACATAAGCTTTTGTTGTATCATTTCCTCAACAGCTGAATCCATTGGGATTTCTTCAGCCATATTCATAGATATTTCGCATATTTCAATTACTCTTTTTTCTAATTCTGTTGACATATTTAAACCTCCATTTTTTATTAAGAACGATAGACTCTTTTTAAGTCATAGGCTTCATTTGTCTTAGCTTCACCTTTAATATTATCAAGCATCATTAGAATCTGTTCTTTCCAGAATATGTAGTCTTCTATGCTTTCTGGAATCATCATTGCTGAAGCCATATCTAAGATTTCTTTTAGAGTCGGATCATTAGGATTTAACATCGCGTACTTTTCATAGATATATTTGTAATAAGCATAGTTCATTGTTGCTTTGTTAAATAGATCATACATCACGTTAGTGATTTGTGTTTCTGGATAGTTTAACTCTCTTAAAATACCTACTACATCTTCATAGTTTGCATAGTCAAAACTTTCCATTGTTTGATAGTTTTGCAAAGCGCTTTTTAATTCTTTTTTACTTCTTTTTGGTTCTTCTGTAACGGTTTTTTTAAACGATTCAAAATGAAAGGTTTGTTCTTTCTTTTTTTCATAACCTTGGTATTTTAAGAATGAATGAATCATAAAACTAGGTACTTTTAATTTTTTTAATATACTTGTTAATTTTAAATAATCTTTTTCTGTTTTCTGTTCTTTATCAAAAAAATCTTGAACTGTTCTGTAAAGTTGAACTTGTTTTAGTCTTTTATTTTCTTGAAGTTCAATTTTTTCCGTTAAAAGTTGATTTTCGTATTCTGGTGATATTTCTTCTCCAAAATAGTTTTCCATTGTTCTATGAGATAATTTTTTAGCTAATTCTATAGCCTTTTTGCTTTTTTCGGCATTTACAATTCCTTCAACATAAGAAAACGGCTCAGAATAAATAATATCGGCATTGTATTTTAAAAATTTTGTGATTAAATAGCCTTGTTCTTCTGGAGTAAAATCATGTTGTATAAAAATAATTTTCAGTGCCTTATCAAAGTTAATCAAACTAAATTCTTTTTTCATTTTCTTTGATTCTGTAAGAGCTTCTTTTATGGCACGAAAATCAATTGTAGCCCAAACTTTTTCGATTGTGCCGGCAGTGGCAACATTTCCAAAACTTTCTGTAATTTTTTCACAAATGTCAATTAATTTTTGTTCTGTTTCCATTGATGTTCATACCTCCATTTGGTTTTACTATTTTATCACATCTCTTTGAAAAAACAAGAAAAAAAGAAACGATTTTCTCGTCTCTTATAAAATATTCTTTAAGATAATGGTTTTGGTTCTAGACATTTCATGAAGTGTTGACATTACTCCTTCGTTGCCTATACCAGAATGTTTCCATCCTCCAAATGGCATCTCAAAGCTTCTAAAGAATGATGCACCATTGATGATGACTCCACCACATTCAAGTTTATTTGCTACATATTGACAAGTTTTTTGATTTTCGGAAATAATACATCCACATAGACCATAACTTGATTGGTTAGCAATAGCAATAGCTTCATCGATATCTTCGTATTCAATAATAGAAATAACTGGTCCAAAGATTTCCATGTCTTTAGCTACTTCCATGTTTTTCGTAACATCTACTAAAATAGTAGGTTCATAGAAAGCTCCTTTATGGCGTCCACCAAAAACAACTCTTGCACCTTCGTTTACGGTTGTATTTACTTGTTCTTCGACTTTTTTAGCAGCATCTTCACTAATTAGACAACCAATTCTTGCTTCAGGATTGCTTGGCATACGAACTGGAATACCTTTTAGAGTTTCCATTAATTTCGTTACAAATTCTTCTTTAACATCTTTATGAATTAAGAACCTTTTAGAAGCACAGCATACTTGACCAGTATTGTAAAGACGTCCCCAAATGGTTTCTTTAATAGCTAGATCCACATCACCATCTTTGTGTAAGATGAAGGCATCGTTACCGCCTAGTTCTAAAGTAACATGGGTTATGTTTTTAGCACATTTAGCCATTGTTTCAGCTCCAGCAATTGTTGATCCTGTTAAAGTAACAAGATTTACATCTGGATTTTCAGCCATGGCTTGGACAGCAAAACCACCACTACCATTGATAAGGTTAATCACACCGCCAGGAATTCCTGCTTCTAATAATAGTTCTGTATATTTTGTTAAAGTTAATGGGTTATGAGCAGATGGTTTTAAAACTACAGCATTTCCCATTAGTAAAGCAGCTGGAACTTTTTGGCAAAATAAGTCACTTGGAAAGTTAAATGGAATAACCGCAACGACAACTCCTAATGGAGCTTGAATTGTATATTGAATCGTTTTTTCATTGCCCTTTTCTTGACCAGCAGGAATGACACTGCCATATTCATGTTTTGCTCTTTCACAAAATGATGGAACGCCAATAGAAACATTGGCTATTTCTGCAATGGCTTCGGTAATTGGTTTTCCTGTTTCATCGGATAATAATTTTGCTAAAGAATCTTTGTCTCGTTCTACCAGAGACACAAATTTCATTAGCTTAGCGGCTCTTTCATGAATTGGAACGTTAGCCCATTCTTTTTGAGCTATTTTAGCCGCCTCAACAGCCCGATCACAATCTAATTTTGTTGATTCTGGAACGGTATCAATTACTTCGTTATTTGCTGGATTTGTTATAGTTATTGTTTTGCCATCTGAGGCATCACACCAGCTTGACCCGATTAAATTCTTTGCCATAGATTACTCTCCAAATCCTGTGTAAGATAGTGATAAGCCACCAACTGTATTTGATGAATGATCTCCTGTACCATATTCTCCAAATGTGAAGACCATTAAGAATTCTTTGTTTGGAATGGCTTTTTTTACTTCAGGATAGATTTCACTTTCTATTTCAGATAAAGCAAGGCCTAAACGACGTCCACCACAGTGAACTAAGAAATAACTATTTGGTTCAGTTACCATTAATTGATTTAATTTGATAATTGTTTCTTCATTGGCTTTTAGAATTCCTTCTGGTGTATTGGTAAGTTGAATTACCGCAGTATTTACAGCTAAGTCTGCACCAATATTCATAGATAAATCATCATTACCAAACATTGGATGACGAACAGCAGTTACTTTGCCAATTGGATCTTTTACTCCTAATGGTGCACAGATTGTCTCTGTTAATAGATTATTGCCCATTAAACTTTCAAGAGATTTACCAGTCCATTCAGCATATTTTTTTAGAGCTGGTTCATGATCAATTTCTACTAAGGTACGTTCACCACTGATTTTGGTAATAATACCGGCATTTTCGGTTTCATGATAAGCTCCTGTATATAGATTTTTCATTTCTCCATCGGTATAGAAAATAGCAATCGCACAACCATCTTGGAATGCTTCTCCATCATTTAAAATGCTCCATTTTCCTTCAACGGTATTGTCAGCAGCACTTCCACCAAAAACAGGAATATTACCAATAACGTCTTGGATTCCTTTTAAGTATTCTTCTTCATTAGCAGGACTTGCAGTCATAAAGAAGAAGTCTGGTTCTTTGTCGGTACCTTTTCTTTTGTTGATTGCTTCTTTGGCGATACGACGACCAATGTCACGAGCACTTTCTTCTGTTTTTTTCGATCCAGCAGTGACAACCTCAACGTCACCACCAAATAACATCATTCCAGAATAGCCTGTTTCTTTATTTAGATAGCCATCTTGAGTACATAAAGCTGCAGATGATGTACAACCAATAATTGGAGTACTACCTAAAACGCTTTTAGCTCCTTTCATGAGTTCTTGTTGATCTTGAACACAACTTGTGAAGAATAATCCTACTTGAGGATTTTCAATGACATTTGCCATTTTAGCGGTTTCAACGCCTGAAGTGTAAGCATCTGTAGCTTCACTATAACCTACTTTTGTTTTTAACATTTTTCTACTCTCCTTCTAATACGCTTTTTCGAATAAAGCAATGATATCTTCTTTAGTAACATTTCTTGGGTTACCACCAGTACATGGGTCTTGCAGTGCTTTTTCGGCTAAAAGATCAAAATCTTCTTTTTGAACATTTAATTCTTTTAAGTGTTGTGGTACACCTAATCTTGTTTCTAGCTCTCTTACTGCTTTGACAACTAGATCCACACATTCTTCGTCTTCACGATCTTTGACATTTAAACCGAAAGCTTCAGCCATTTTACGGAATCTTTCTGGACAAGCCTTACCATTCCATTCTAGGACATATGGTAAGAACAAGGCGCATGCAATTCCATGAGCTACATCGTAAGTAGCTCCTAGTTGATGAGCCATAGAATGAACGATTCCTAAACCTACATTAGAGAATCCCATTCCTGCAATATACTGACTTAGTCCCATTTTATCCATTGCTTCTTTGTCTTTTGCAACAGCTTTTTCTAAGTTATGGTAAGTTAGTTCCATACTTTTTAAATGAAACATGTCGGTCATTTCCCAATGGGCAGCTGTAATGTAGCCTTCCATAGCATGTGTTAAGGCATCTAGGCCTGTTGCAGCGGCCGTCATCGGTGGCATGCCACTCATCAGTTCTGTATCAATGATTGCTAGTAATGGAATATCGTTAGGGTCAACGCATACTCTTTTGACGATGTTTTTTTCATCGGTGATAACATAATTTATTGTTACTTCTGCAGCTGTTCCAGCAGTTGTTGGTAAAGCAATAATTGGTAAAGAACGATTTTGGGTATTTGCTGTTCCTTCTAAGGAATTTATGTCATAAAATTCTGGATTTTCAACAACTATGCCAATACATTTGGCTGTATCAATGACGCTTCCTCCACCTACAGCAACAATTACATCTGCTTTGTAATTTTGACAAGCTTCGATGCCATCGTGACAGTTTTTGATTGTTGGGTTTGGTTTTACTTTATCAAAGATTTGATAATCTATTTGCGACTCGTCTAAACAATCAATTACTTTTTTAGCTACGCCACAAGACATCAGAGTCTCGTCTGTTACAATAAGAACACGTTCAAATTTTCTTCTTTTTATTTCTGGAACAAGATTTTCTCTTGCATTCCAGCCAAAATAAGAAGTTTCATTCAATACTATTCTATTTGCCATATCTTCCTCCATTCTATTTTTATTGTATCATTTTTCGGAAAAAGAGGAAAGAAAAAGCATGTTAGACTGTCAAATATTTGTCTGTTTAGAAAAAATGTGTTAGGATATGCACAGGTGATTGTTATGGAGAAAAAAGACAAAATCATTTTACCTTTAAATATTGATCAAACAAACTTTTTTTATCGTTCGAGTGATTTACGATCTTTTCAAGATGAAGTGAATGCTTTTCTGGAAGATATTCATTTTATGAAGACGCGAGATTTTGCTTATAAAGTTATGTTTAGTCAAGAGGTTAAATCCAACAATACTATTGAAGGCTATTTAGATGATATTACTTTAGTGCAAAATATTATTCGTCATCCCTCTAATGTTTTAAACGAGGAACAAAAGCGACGTATTTTAAATTTGTATCAAGGATATCGATATATCGCTAATCAAAAGGATGTTAATCCCGAAACTTTAAAAGAATTGTATGCTATATTATCTTTTCATTTACTTAATGATTATGAACAGGCTACTATGGGTGAGTACTACCGCCAAAATCCAGTATATATTTATTTTTCTGATCGGATGGATGTTGAACCGGATCAAGGAATAGATGCTACTGATATTCCAGAAAAGATGCGACAATATTTTGAGTTTTTTCATCATTCTCTTTCTTCATATGACCAAGCTTCCATTTATATTCATTCGCAGATTTTACATTTTTTCTTTTGTGCTGTTCATCCTTATTATGATATTAATGGACGAACAAGTAGAACAATGAGTATGTGGTATTTGCTTAATCATGAGTCTTATCCGTTTATTATTTTTAATCGGGCAATTCAACTTGATAAAAGTCGTTATTATAAGGTAATTCGAGAAGGAAAAAAATATCATAATATTACTTATTTTCTTAAATATATGCTTCAAAATGGTTTGGTAGAGTTAGAAAAGGAATATGCTATGCAAGAAATTGCTTCTTCTACCACACATCATCTTAGCGCCGCTGATTACCAAGCTATGTATTATATTTTATCTATGAAAGGAAATTGGACTTTGGCTGATTTTGCGACATTCTATAATCGCCTTAATGATAAGAAAAGTTTCAGTCAAATCTATCACTCTATGCTAGAGTCTCTTTTTGACAAAGGAATTTTAATTCCTGGCGAGAAAACAAATCGTTTTATCAATGAAGCACAAAATCAATTTTTTACTTTTGCCCCAAATAAAATTGAGCAAGATAAGGGATTGCCTCATCTTTGTTTAAAAAATAAAAGAGACTGAAGAAAAATTATTTATTTAATTTTTCAACAGTCCCTTTTTTGGAAAAAATAACAGTTGTTAATATTATTATAATAAATTTAATTCGTTTTTAATACTATCTTGTAAAAGTTTAGAAAAATTAATTCCTTTTGTATCTGCTAAATTTTTTAACCATTCTGGCATAGTTACCGTTGTCTTTACTGTTCTTGAAGATATTTTTTTCTCATGCTCTACTGGATCTAACTCAACCATAGTAATAAATTCATTTGAATTAACTTTTATTTTCATGTAATCAAATGTAGGTTGCGGAAGCTTATCTTTATATTCTGGTAACATGGCATACAAAGCATCTTGGGCCATATAATATGCATCATCAAAACTATCACCAAAAGTAAAAATATTTTCAAAATCTAAAAATTTCACATTATAAGCATTTCCTTCTTTTGAAAAAATTGCAGGATAAAAATATCTTTTCATACCCCATCACTAAAAAATGACAGTTATCCTTGCTACTTATCACAGGAATTAAAATTTAATTCCTGTGATTTTCACAATATTTGATAACGTACCCTTGGAAATATCTCACTAATGAATAGGTACAGGGCAGGTTTTTCCATTCTTCTGGTATATGGTATGTGAGCCTTTTTGTCTTATCAAAACCCAGCCATCTTTTTCAAGTGCTTTTAACACTACCCTAACAACCGTCATTTTCCCTCCTTTCCATTTTAATTGGAACACCGCTCCTGACACGTGTTAACACATATTTTGTTATATGCTTATTTTTCTTTTTTATGCTTTACTACATTTTACTTTAAAAAAAGAAAAGAACCTATAATTTGGCTCTTAACTTTATTAATTTTATTTATTTTCTTTTAGTTTTTCTTCGAGTTCATCGGCTAGTTCTTTAAAATGCATAGCTTTGCTGGCTTTCATTAGAATCGTATCATTAGATTGTAAAGTATTATAAATAAATGTTTTTATTTCTTCTAAAGTAGCAAAATGAATTACTCCTTCTTGATGAGCTAATTCTTCTTTTATGTATTTCGAATTCTCTCCAAAGAGTAAAACGAAATCAAATTGTTTCATTAACGGTAACTTTCCTACTTTACGATGAATTTCTTCGGCATAGTCATCCATTTCCAACATGTCGCCAATCACAGCGATTTTTCTTTTGCCTGGATATTCAGCTAGTATTGTTAAAGCGTTTTCTAGGGCTTCAAAGTTTGAGTTGTATGTATCATTAATTAAAGTGATATGATCTTTTAAAGGAACAATTTCCATTCTATTTCCACTGATGGATACAGACTCTAGTCCTTTTTTTATTTCTTTTAAAGATAGCCCAAATTGTTTTCCAACAGCAATAGCTAGTAAGGCATTTGAAACAAAGACTTCTCCCATCATTGGTAAGGTTATGGTTTCTTGTTCTTCACCAATTTTGATATCAAAGGAAGTTTCATTGATTCCTATCTTAACGTTTGTTGCTTGATAATCACTTGGTGAGGTGATGCCACAGGTAATGATAGGATGATTGTCTAGTTTTAAAGTACTTAATAAGTCATTATCCTTGTTTATAATCACGGGACTATTTTTTTTCATTCCATCTAAAATTTCTAATTTTGCTTTTAAAATATTTTCTCTGGAACCTAGTATGCCAATATGTGCGGTTCCAATATTTGTAATGACGGCAACATCTGGCTCGGCAATTTGGGTTAGAGCTTCAATCATCCCAAAACCGTTCATACCCATTTCTAAAACCATCATTTCTTCGTCTTTCACACTTAGGATATTTAAAGGCAAGCCTATTTGTCCATTTAAATTTCCTGGTGTTTTGTAGACATTGTATTTTTCACTAAGAACACTGGCAATCATATCTTTAGTACTTGTTTTACCTGCACTACCTGTCACGGCAATGACAGGAATGTCTAAGTGTGTTCTTACGTAACTCGCTAAGGCTTGAATGGCTTTAATTGAATCTTCAACAATGATAATGGGAAAGTCTTCTTCATCGTCTAAAGAACCTTGAAAGACATCTAATATGGCTGCACTAGCGCCTTTTTTCTTTGCTTCTTCCCAGTATTTATTGCCATCAAAGTTCTCTCCTTTAATGCCAACATAGCAATCATTTTCTTTAAGTGTTCTAGTATCTTTGGAATAAGATTCAATAATTATTTCATCATCTCCGCAAAGTAGGCTACCATCTGTTATTTCTAAAATTTTCTTTATGGTTAGTTTCATGAACAGTCACTTCCTCTCTTTTAGTTTATGCCTCATCTTCTAAGAGGGCAATACGCCTAGTTATTTCTTCTTTACCAAGAATTTTCATGATGTCATAAAGATTTGGTGTTCTTGATCTTCCTGTCAAGGCTACTCTTAAAACAGTTGAGACATCTGCAACGTTACCTTTATAATTTTCTGGATTCTTTTTATATTCTTTCATGTTTGAAGCATAACCTAGTTCATCACACATATCCTTTATTTTATTGAACCAAACTTCTTCATTGTCTTCTTCATTAAAATATTTTGTCCTGTACGTTTGAAGAATGTTTTTTATTTCTTTCATCTCAGTGATTTTTTGCCATTCGTACTCAGGATTTTCAAAGTGATACATGTAGTTAATGTTAGATTCAATTTCACTATACATGTCATAGTCTTTACGTGGCTTGACTACATTTCTTTCAATGTTTAAGGTTGCGATGATAATGTCTTTATATGTTTTTAAATCTTCTACAAAGTCTTGTGAATAGATTTCCGCCCATTCTAATATTTGATTATAGAATTCTTCAGCAGTAATACGACTTAAATAATTTCGAGAGATATTAAGGAGTTTTTCCATATCAAATAAGGCTCCGCTGGTGCTCATATTTTCAAAATGAAGTTCAAACTCATTAATATCTTTATCAGGATTAGCCAAAAACCATTCTTCAAAGTTGGAATTAGCTAAAGTCATTAAATAGATTTTTACGGCTTCAACTGGAATTCCTTTTTCACTGTAAAATTTAACATTTGCTTCAGGATCTTTTCTTTTACTAATTTTTCTTTTTTTGCCATCCTCTTCTTTTTGAATGGTCGCTAGATGAGCATATTTTGGGGGCTCAAATCCTAGGGTTTGAAACAACTCTATGTGTAAAGGCAAGCTACTTAACCATTCATCTCCACGTGTTACATGTGTTGTTCCCATCAAGGTATCATCAACAGCATGAGCAAAATGATAGGTTGGGATTCCATCACTTTTTAATAAAACATGGTCCATATCATTTTCTGGGAATTCTAATTTTCCTTTAATGCAATCTTCAATGACAACTTTATTTTCAAAACTTCCTTTACTTTTTAAACGAATAACGTATGGAATACCAGAGGCTACTTTTTCTTGGACTTCTTCCATAGTGAGGCTTCGTTCTTTACTAGCCCAGATACCATAGTATCCTATTCTTTGCTTTCTTTTTTGTTGTTTTTCCGTCATTTCTTTTTTTTCTTCTTCTGTTAAGAAGGATGGATAAGCTAAGTCTTTGATAATTAAGTCTTTTACAAAGGCTTGATAAATATCCACGCGTTTACTTTGGATGTATGGTCCATATTCTCCGACTTCACTTTCCATGTCTATTGGATATTCATCAAACGGAATTTGATAGGTTTTCACAGCTTCTAGAATTTGTTCGATACCATTTTCTACAAGTCTTTTTTGGTCTGTATCTTCCACTCTTAAGAAACATACTCCTTCAGATTGTTTGGCCAATTTATTAGCCACGATTGCTTGATAAAGTGTTCCAATATGGACAAATCCTGTTGGGCTTGGACCAATTCTAGTTACCATAGCGCCTGGTTTTAAATTTCTTTTTTTGTACTTTTCTTCATAGTACTTTCTGTCATGTAATACATTTGGTAACAGCATATTTGCATATTCTTCTCTTGTCATAAATATTCCTTCTTTCCACAAAAAAAGTGGCCACGAGCAAGGGCGAATTCTTGGGTTCGCGGTACCACCTTTATTTTTTCTCTTTTTGATAACGGGCATACCCGGATTACCTTAATTACAGTAATCACTCCAAAGCTTCTTTCAAAATATTTCTTTATCTATTTGCACCAACCATAGACTCTCTTTAAAAGAATATATTTTTACTCTTCTTTTTCTTCGCTTTTCTGCCTTTATTTTAGGCTATAATTTTTGGAAAGTCAATAAGTTCTTTTTGTAACTATATTGGATTTACTATTTTATATGTTTGCCTAAAATTCTTTTGTATTCGTCTAAATTTCCCGTTTGAACTAAAAGGTCTTGATTGGTACTATATTCTTCTTTCCATTCTTCTTCAAAATAATAATCACTTATATTGTATGGTTTTTTGATAAAATTTTCTTGAGTAGTTTTCGAATCATCGAAGGTTTCTATTATAAATCTTATAGCTTTTTTATACATATCAATTAGATATTTATACCTTTTTAAATCATAAGCATATTTTTTATCTAATTGAAGCGTTGCAATTTGCAATTCTAAATCTCGTTCATCCCATTTTGTTTGAACATCGTAACCAAACATTGCTACACCAACATTACTTTTGCCAACATAAACTTGATCTTGTTTTCTTGAAAATTCTAAAGTGTCCCAAATAAATGGAATGTCTTGTAAAAATCCCTTTTCGTTATCATCATAATGATAACTTCCCCATTGTTTTTCTTTTTCATCAAAAACTGCCATATTACTGTTGCGAAAACCGTTTAAGGATTCCCAAGATATCGATTCAGGAATTTCAACAAGTTCTTTATGAGATAGATCAAGAACTAATGGTTCTCGATATATTTTAACTAAAGCTTTATGATCTGAAAATGGTGTGGCATAAAAGAAACATTCACCGTTAAATAATAGGTTTCCTTGTAAATCTGTGTAATAGTAATACCTTTTTTGATCCCTATATTCTTTAACTGCCCATAGAGCAATATTCTCTTCTACACTTATTAAAGTTATTGTCCTGTGACAATCGTTTTTGTCCTTTTCAGTAATTTTTTGTAAAACATCTTTACTTAATTTTCTGATCTTTTCTTTTTCTTCGACAATACTTGGCATAATTTTTTCCTTCCTTCTAAATATACTATAACATAAAAGTAACTACTTTTATATAGATATTAAAAAGCTCTACTTCAATTCGCAAAATTCATAAATTGTTAAAAAATCTAGGAAAATAAAGGGATAAAAATATTTTGAATGTAAAAAAACTGAAAATTTCACTAATTTTTATTTTAAACCAGAAGCCAATCATACTAAATTTTCATTAACTTATATAAGTTTTTAGTACATATTTGTTCATAAAATCCCTTATTTTTTCTTAAAAACTAAATTTTGCGAATTGAAGATAAAATGCAAATGAATCTTGAAAAAACAGGTATCTTATGATACTATGAATATGTCAAGGAAACTTGAATAAAATAAAAAGGAACACTTAATTTTCGCATGTTGAGTGTTGCCAAAAAATTGGTTCCACCTAAATCATTGCTGAGTTAGGTGGTTTGCTTTTATATTAGTACTATAAATAGTAAAAATAATAAAAGGAAGATAATGAGAATTAAAGAGAAGATTAACAAATCTTTTTTTCTCATACTATCGCCTCCCTTCTCTAAGAAGTTTGGCTCCACCACTTATTAAGTATTCCTGAAAGCATTATAGCAAACATTTGTTTTATAACCGATAAATAATTATAAATTCAACCGCAAGAGAAACTTACTTTTAAATAATTGTTCAAAAAAAGCTACTCAGTTCAATCCTGAGTAGACTTTTTAAATGCTTTTTTATTCTTGTTTTGTGACATTGACAAAACGAACTGTTTCCATTTTTTGGGTTGTTGTTGGCTTATCACTATTGGTTTTGACGTTAGAAATTTCTTCAACCGCATCATAACCTGCAATGACACGTCCAAACGCCGCATAAGATCCATCTAAATATCTTAGATCATCACTAACACAGATAAAGAACTGACTAGATGCTGAGTCGTAATCATCACTTCTGGCCATTGAAAGAACTCCTTTTTCGTGTTTCAATGTATTTTCAACACCATTTAAAGCAAATTCTCCTTTAATCGTTTCTCCACTTCCGCCAGCACCGGTTGCAGTTGGATCACCTGTTTGAATCATAAAATCAGCAATCACGCGGTGAAAAGTTAAATCGTCATAAAAATGTTCACTAACTAACTTTTGAAAGTTTTCTACTGTGATTGGCGCGATATCTGGGTATAGTTTCACCAAGATGACTTCATCTTTATTGGTGACGATCTTTACATAATTTGTCGTTTCTTCTGTTTCTTCATAATGATATCCTTCAATATCTCCTGACGTAAATTCTTTTTTCTCACATCCGGTTGTAAAGCAAACGACCATAGCTATAATAAATAATCCTAAGCATATCCACTTTTTATGTTTTTCTTCCACTCTTTATCCCGCTTTCTATTGTAAAGTCTTTTCCATTGTACCACTTTTTTTCACTCGCGCCAAGAAAAGTTTTCAGGATTTACAAATTTTTATTTGTAACGGAGTTTTTTTAAAGCATCTTTTTCTTCTTTAGTCACACGATAGGAATCGCAAATTTTACTAATGGTTTTGTTTTGAACAAATTTACTTAGACGATTTTGTTGTAAGTAAGGTAAAGTAATTTCTTTTGCTTTAATGTAGCATTCAGCCAAAAGCCAGGCAGCTGCCATGTTGATGTAATACTCTTCACGGTTTAGGCTGTCCACTAAGGATAGTATTTTAGGAATATGGTTTTCTTCAACATAAAAGTTTAAAAGTAAAACTAAGCCTACTCTTACGGTGTATTCATAAGGACTATTTAAAAAGTCTTGAATTTTGTTCAAATATTTTTCTTTATTTTTCGATATACATTTGGCTGTGTTACAAAAGCCATCGCAGATTGCCCAGTTATCTATCTTAGGAAGAAAGGAAGGAAGATATTTTGCAAATTCTTCTTCTTGGAGACTCGCGATGATAAATCCTTCTATCATCACTTCTTCATAATAGTTATTTTGGCAATTGCTTAAAAAAGATACTACGTTTCCTTTTTGAATTTCTTTAGCAATTTTTCTTTGAATAGGCATTTTTATTCCTAACATTTCATATTTTGTTGTCACTGTTTTTTTCATGAAAAGTTGATTCTTTTCATCTTTCAAATTTTTTAAATATTCTATATATTCTTGATAGTCTTCTTTTGACCATTTTTCTTTTTGTAAATTCATCATACTTGTCCTTTCCAATTTTTTCTTTTTAATACTCTTTTCTGTCCCTTTAGATAAAGTATACCTAGTTTTTCTTCTTTTTTTCGTAATTTCTTTTCACTTTTATATAGATTTAACTTTAACCGATTTATTTGTTTTATAAATTCTTCATCTTCTACTAGTTCAGGACATTTTTGAAACATTTCTTGTTCTAAATAAAATAATTGATTTATATTCTCTTCGGTTTTAAAAATGGCATATTCTAAAGCTTCTTTGCCCGTTTTGATTTCTTCTAAATTCATTGGTTGATATTCTTTGGACTGATGAGTCAGAAGAGTTTGAATGAAATCTAAATGTTTAGAGACAATGACTCCTAAACCAAAGGATAGAAAGAATTTGTTGCGTATAAAAGGTAGCCCAGATAAAAAAGGAAATTCTAGGACTCTTGAAGCTTTTTTCAAGCGGTCTTTCATGAGTTTTTTTTCCATTATTTTTACTTCAGAAGGTGTTTTATTTAGAATTTGTTCATTTAATTCTAATTGCTCTTCCAAATGTTTTTGTTCTAGTAATTCTTGAAATTTCTCTTTTTCTTCCTGAAGGATTGGACTTTCTAAGGCTTCTTTATCTTCATCTATTTCTTGTTTTTTTTCTTCTTCTTGGGGAGGCTTTTTCTCTTTGGGAACTTCTTTGTTCTTTTCTTGTTTTACTTCTTTTTTTAGCTCTTCTTTTTCTATAAGAACTTCTATTTCTTTTTCGATTGGGGGCAAAGGCTTTTCTTCTAAAGTTGTTTCTAATGTTTTGGCTTGTAGGGGTTCTTTAGGTGGCAGGATTTCTTGAGTTAACGCAGATTCTTTCGGCGCAGGAGGTTGCATCATAGATATTGAAGAAAGAATTGCTACTTCTTCCATTGGGGTAAAAAGTTCTTGAACAGGTTCTTTTTCTAGTTTTTTATCTATTTTCACTGGCTCTTTCTCATCTGTTTTAGATATGGGAGGCGTCTCTTGTTTCACTTGGAAAGATGAGATAAAAATGTTTTTTTCTAATTTTTCTTCTTCTAAAGATTTTATTTCTTTTAGAGATTGGGATTTTTCTTGAAATAAGTTCGTTTCTTTTTGAGAATCTAGCTTCTTTTTTTCTTCTTTGATTGGCGGATCAGTTTGAAGATTTTTCTTTTTTGGGGCTAGCTCTTCTGTGATTTTTTCTTCCATTTTTTTAGGAACTTTGTCCTTTTTGATTTCTTTTTTCTCTATTTGTTCTTTTATTTCTTTGATTACTTTTTCTTTTATGGGATCAGAATCTTTTTTTCTAAGTTTTAATTTGTAAACGCATTCATCAAATAATTCTTCTAACTGCTCTTCTGGTGTTTTTTCTTTCGTATAATCTTTGTAATGATCGCGACTACTAGGATTAACTGGGGATGATGTTTCTTCGTCTTTAGGTGATTTTACTTTTTTTGGGGATTCTTTTTTAGAAGAGTTTTTTGGAGGGTTAGAATGAGATGAAGTACTTTTAGAATTTGGCCAAAATAAGGCTATTAAGTTTCCTAGAAAAATAAATATTATTTTAAAAACATAAAAAATACGCTCACTTACTTTTTTCATATTAAATCCCTTTCGCTTTCTTATTCTATCAAAATTTCCAGTTATTAACAATTGCTTAGACTGTGTTTTTTTGATATAATTTTATCGAACAAATGTTTTTTGAGGGGTGCGTTTATGGAAAAGATACAACGACATATTTTATGTATTGATTTAAAAAGCTTTTTTGCTTCGGTTGAATGCGTTGATCGAGGGTTAAATCCTTTTACTACTCCACTGGTGGTTGCGAATAAAAAGCAAGGCTCTGGAGCAATTACTTTAGCCGTTAGTCCATATTTAAAAAAACAAGGTATTGCTGGTCGGACTAGGTTATATGAAATTCCTAAACATATAACGTATCAAATTGTCGAGCCACGAATGAAAAGATATATTGAAAAATCTAAAGAAGTGGTCAATATTTATTTGGATTTTGTCAGTTTAGAAGATCTTCATGTTTACTCTATTGATGAATGTTTCTTAGATCTTACTAATTATCTTCATTATTATAAGAAAAATGACGAGGAAATTGCTGAGATGATTTTAAAGACGATCGAGAAAAAAACTGGACTTACGGCCACTTGTGGAATTGGGCCTAATATGCTTTTGGCTAAACTTTCTATGGACTTGAATGCTAAGAAATATAAAAATGGGATTGCTCATTGGACTTATGAAGATATTCCGACTAAATTATGGCCTATTAGCCCTTTATCCAGGGTTTGGGGAATTGGGAAAAGAATGGAAAAAAAACTTAATATGTTGGGAATTTATACGATCGGAGATTTGGCTCATTTTGATCCGAATAAGCTCAGACAAAAATTTGGCGTTTTAGGCACTGAACTTTGGGAACATGCAAATGGTATTGATAATGCGGTTATTGCTGATTTTAAGCATCAACCGAAAGAAAAATCATTCAGCCATAGTCAAGTGTTTATGCGTGATTATTATGGAGATGAGATTTTTTTGATTACCCGTGAAATGCTCGATGTGTTGACACGAAGACTTCGAAGTGAACATTTGGAATGTGCTTCTGTTTCTTTTGGAGTTAGTTACTCGAAAACTTATGGAGGAGGATTTTATCATTCTGTAAAGCTTGCTAATCCAACTGATTTAACGCATGATTTATATCCCGTTTGTGAGATGATTTTTGAACGCTTTTATGAAGAAGGTATGCCTATTAGAAAGATTTCTATTGCTCTTTGTAAATTAAGTCCGAAGTTAGGCACACAGCTTAATCTTTTTGCTTCGTTTGAGAGTCAGCAAAAAGAGGATGAACTTTTGAAAGCTATGGATGATGTTCAGCTTAAATATGGTAAAAATAGTTTGTTAAAGGCTAGTAGTTTACTTTCTCATTCAACAATACGAGATCGCAACGAAAAGATTGGTGGTCATCATGAGTAATCGTGGGGAAATAAAATGGGCACCTTTTGAATCTTTATTTCAAGTTAAAGATGTTTTAAGCGAATTGGAACTAAACCGCCAGAAAGAAATAAAACCTGTTTTAAGTGAAGATGAATTGCAAATGATAGAGGCTACTTTACTTGAGGCTTTTCATACAAAATCTTATGTACTTGTGCGTTATTATTATCAAGGACTTTATTATCAGAAAAAAGGTATTGTAGAAAATATTTCTCAAAAACAGATCTTTTTTCAAGATCATTCTTCTTTATATTTTGAACAGATTCTTCATGTTTCGTTCGTTTAAAAAGAGAAGATTAAGGTTTCTCAATCTTCTCTTTTACTTTGTCTTTATTTTCTTTGGTATATCCTATTAAAGCATTTGGACTATTTTTGACAATCGTTTCTAAGATTTCATCAAATACGTCTTTGGCCTTTTTCGTTAAGCCTGTTAAGTTAGCTACAACATGTGTTTTGCCATCTTTCGTCATTACGCGAATATTTTGTTGTGTTTTAAGGCCATTTTGACGATATTCGTATTTATATACCCAAATGATATTTTGATATGGAATTGCTGTGAAGGCACCATTGAAATTGATGATGTAATTTTCGGTTAAGTAAGTTCTAGCATTTTTATAATAGAAGGCATCTTTGTCTTCCATTTCAGCTTCAATTTTAGCAAATTCTTCCTCATTTAAGTTTTTAATGTTTTTTTGGAATCTATGAGTGTTTATACCACCTGCAATCATAAGGATTAATCCGACTAGTCCACCAATAACGGCGAATACAATAATTACTTCAGAGGTACTCATGTCAGTCTTTTCTAAATCAAGGTAAACTGTGCCAAAATAGTTGTCAAAATCACTGATGGTAAATTCATCTGTTTCATTGATTTCATTTAAAGCGTCGATTGCTAGTTGTTTGATATCACTTGGAACTGTTACGGTTGTTCCGGTAATACGAATTGGATTTTCTTCTGTTGCCGAAACTAATTTTTCATAGTTTTCATCGGACATCTTAACAACAAATAAATAACTTTCTTCTTTTTCTTCATTCCATTCATAGACGAGATAAAATTCAGCTGCGTCTCCTTCATAATAAGCAAAATTTACTGGTTCTGTTGCGATATCAATATAAGCTTTTTCTCCACTTACATCGCCAGTCATATTCATTTCTAGTAAGCTTACTGCTTCTTTTTCTTCATCTTTTAATGCTGCATATACAATAAAAATAATCGCTAAGACAACTATAAATAAACCGATATAAAGAATATTTTTGGTTTTATTATATTCTTTACTTACATTTTCATTTTTAAATTTTTTCATAAACTCAATCCTCTTTTCTTTTTAAAATCCTCGTGATGCTCCACCGCCACCACTGGAACCGCCTCCGCCAGAGAATCCTCCACTACCACCAAAGTTACCGCCAGAAAATCCTCCGCCGCCAAAGAAGATGAATGGGACATTTCCTTTTAAACATAACATAAAGATAGCAAACATAAGAATAATATAAAAAATTATACTCATTACACTTTCCTGCCCCTCATAGGGCGTTGCTTCTACATTAGCTATTTCAATGTTGTATTCTTCACATAGAATTTCTATGATTCTATTAAACCCATTTTGAATTCCTTCATTCCAATTATTTTCTTTTAGATAAGGAATCATGTATTCATCTTCAATGCGACCGACTTTGCCATCTGGTAAGGCCCCTTCTAGGCCATAACCTACTTCAATACGCAGTTGTCTTTCTTCCAGGGCAACTAGAAGTAATACACCATTGTTTTTTTCTTTATCTCCTATTCCAAAAGATCTGAATAAATCAGTTGCATATTCTTCTAAACTTTGATTTTCTAGGTTTTCTATGGTTACAACTACAACTTGGGCTCCAGTTTGGGATTCTAGTTGTTTATTTGTATTCATAATATTCTCTTTTACTTCGTCACTTAATAAATTGGCATAGTCATTTACGTAAAACTCTGTAGTAGGTTTAACTAAAGCTTTTGATGTTAACATAAATAGACTACTTACAATTAAAGTGAAGGCAATAATTTTAAAATTTTTAATCGAAGTTAACATCTGGCACATCCTGACTTGATTCGTCCGCTTCGAAGTAGCTTACAGTCTCAAAACCAAAGATACCAGCTAAAATGTTGTTGGGAAATCTTTTTATTTTCAAATTGTATTCTTGAACTGCATTGTTATAGTCTCTTCTGGCGGTTGAAACACGATTTTCGGTACCAGCAAGTTCATCTGATAATTGAATAAAGTTTTCACTGGCTTTCAAATCTGGATAATTTTCTACAACAACCATCAAAGCATCAATAGCACTGGTAAGTTCATTGTTGGCATTTTGTTTTTCTTCTAAAGTGTTTGCATTCAATAAGTTTTCACGAGCTTCTGTAATTTTATCTATTACTTCAGTTTCATGTGATGTGTAACCTTTTACGGTATTCACTAGATTAGGAATTAAATCTGCTCTTCTTTGAAGCATTACATCTAAGTTACTTAACTGAGTGTCTACATTTTCTCTTTTGGTTACCATTCCATTATAGCTACCGATTAAGGCAAAAACTAAAATAACTAGAACAGCAACAACACCAATAATTACCATTGTTGATTTCTTCATATTTTATCTCCTTCCATTTCTTTTATCATATCATAATCTTATTAAAAAGGGGAAAAAATATCTATCGAAAGCCCAAAATGTCAGTGCACTTTTTTTCTAGATGAATTTTTATAAATTATGGTTCTTGCATAAAAGTTGTGGGAATCTAAATAAATTATAGACAAAATAAAAAC